>Ga0364886_10167_pt1 | contig 41430 bp, 21 predicted proteins | sample ExccelJu500001D3_4_FD_206926 | JGI IMG/M metagenome (GOLD analysis project Ga0364886, IMG submission 206926) | Enriched cells from Trout Bog Lake Hypolimnion, Wisconsin, USA - BchlTB.July23.5000.01.D3 | ecosystem: Environmental > Aquatic > Freshwater > Lake > Hypolimnion/Profundal zone | place... | reverse complement strand
ATCAATCCCCGTTTATCAGGAGGAATATTGAGCAATAAACCACTGTTTTTGCCAACTGAACTGAAATAAATATCGACCAGTCTTTCTGGAGTTTTGACCAGAGAGTCATTATTTGTATGATAAAACCACCCCGGACGGATGGAAACATCGGCCTCAGCAGGAAACCACACGAGCGCTTTAGCCGCTGTAATTACGGAACGAACCCCCAGGAGCTGTTTTCCCCAATCCAGATTTGGCACCTTATTGACATCTTTTTGCGAGTGGGCAGCAATTTCATCGGGATTTTGTGCTTCGACGGGGAGAACACTCCATTCGGTTTCCCGTCCGTAACCACTTTCACTACCGATCCAGCGGACATCGGGTCCGGCTATGGCAATCACAGCTCCGGGTTGTAACTTTCGAATCAGGCTGTAAAAAGCATCAACGTCGTAAACCTGCTTTTTCCCGTTCGGACCTTCCCCGCAAGCGCCGTCGAACCAAACTTCATCTACCTTACCATATTCAGTGAGCAACTCTGTGAGCTGGTTCATAAAATAGGCATTATATTTTGGGGAGTCTCCGTAAAACGGGGAGTTGCGATCCCATGGGGACAAATAAATACCAAAACCCATCTCCATCTCACGGCAGGCGTCCGAAACATCCCTGACTACATCGCCCTTACCACCCTTCCACAAACTGTTTTTCACCGAGTGTTCGGTATATTTGCTGGGCCAGAGGCAGAACCCATCGTGATGTTTTGCAGTGATGATCACTTGTTTGACGCCGGCCTCTTTGCAAACTTTGACCCATTGACGGGCATCAAGGGCTGTCGGGTTGAATAATTTGGGATCCTCATCCCCTTTGCCCCATTCCCTGTCGGTGAAGGTATTCATTCCAAAATGGAAGAAAGCTGTAAACTCAAGTTGCTGCCACTGGTACTGACGCTCGGAGGGTGCCACGTTCGCTGCCAGACGGATAATCTCCTTTTCTGTAAGGCCTGATTTTATTGTGACGTTATTATTGCCAATATTGGTCTTTACGTCCTTTGTAAAACTGACAATAACGATAAAACACAAAACACAGATCAGCTTTTCCATTTGCCTGAACTTTAAGGTTTAGATACTATTTTACTGAAATGATCGCGGTACTTTGCTTCCAGACCGGACTCATCCATCACTTTTTTAGCCTCTTCGGGCCACACATCATTTTCGACATCGACATTGTCCTTAATCACAGTGTATGGCGCGTACATGTTATTCCCTTCGGTAAAGTACAAAGCGGTATTGGCATAATTATTTTCAACCCGGCAATGCCCTTTCAGTCCATAATCACTCACCTTGATTAGGGACCAGGGAAGATGGTTAAACACATTATTTTGGAAGAGAAAATACTCAGCCCCATTGTCGGGATGGATTCCGGCACGGGTAACTCCGCCAAAATCATAGAGATAGTTATTACACACCGGGGTAAACTGTTGTTTTGAAACATCTTTAGTGATTTCAGATTGTCTCCCAAGCAGGTAAATTCCCCCTCCGTCGTGCAAGGTTTGTAAAACATGCCCTACCTTGTTAAAGGTGACCGAATTATTGCGCAATGAAAGGGAGGGTTTTCCTTTGGAGCGCCTGATGGTGCCGTTCCACTCTTCCCAGCCCCAACCCAGATTGATTCCCGTATAGGGTGCAAATTCAATGTCATTGTGGGTAATATTTATCCCATGACCAAAGTAAACCATCAATACCACACTGGGATGATGTTCTATGCCGGTATTGCGGATCAGGTTATTTGAAATCAGAATATCAGTACATAATCCTTCAACATCATCCGGGTATTTATCCCGGCTGTTGTCGATATGATAGGGACCAAAACCTTCATTGTCTCCATTCTGTTTGCCGATATAAACGTGTTGGGGATTGCCCACATTAATCGCAACTCCACCAATATATTGAAAGACATTTCCTTCGATCCGGCTTGAAACCACATCATTTTCAAAATTTACGCTCATCGATCCGTTGAGTTTAAAGATATTCCCCTCAAAAACAATATGGTCGGCTGAGTTGACCTCCACCGCGGCTACCGGAAGAGCAGTTGCCTGGTACAAATCGTCATGCCAGTTTTTCTCCCCGTATTTAACAGTCAGGCAGTTCGATTGACTGCCAACCGCACCATAACTCTCTCCGGCTTTCATCATTTTCCAGGCAGTATTTACAAAGGTCAATCCTTCAAAGCCGATATTTGAAACATGGGTCTTCAAATCTTTCCCATTTATCTGAATGAATGACTCAATCTGAGGTACAACAATTTTTGCACCAACCAGATCTTCTCCATCTCTGGGTTTATAATAGAGTATCCCGGAATACCGGTCAAAATAGAATTCCCCTGGTTCTGTAAGGAATTCCTTCGCATTAAATAAAGTGTAATCTGTCTTTAAACTAAATGCAGTTCCAGAACCCATCGATTGTGAAATGGCGGCAAATGGCTGGGCCAGAAGAAGCACCTGCTGATCGCCTTTGGGCAGGATCTCCCTGATGCATAAACGACTAGTGGTCCATGTGGTTTGACTTAGAATTTCAAGATCATCAGGATGCGAAACAACGGGCATTTCTGAACTGTTTACGCGGACACCGTCAATTTCTGCTCCCGAATGATTTGCCCATGGCTCATCACCTTTTATTTCAAATCTTCCATATCCACCGAGTCCCTTTACTGTTTTTTTGTACCTGGATAAGGTTGCGGGCTTGTCATTGACATAAAGCTGACGAAGTTTCTCATTCCGGTCGAGCTTTGCCTGCCAGATGCCATTCTCCCCTTTTTGCCAGTCTATAACGGCAGTGCCACCATTTAATACGGGTTGTTCACCCTGAAATGCCTTCCAAATTATAGGGTGACCCTCTTTCCCAGAATCTTCGGGGCCGAAAACCAAGGTTTTGCTGATTGGATAATCACCGCCTCTTAGGAAAACAATAATATCCTGTGTCCCTTTTTTCATTAACAAACGGATTTTTGCCTGGGCAGCCGGAATATTCCGCAGCGGGTGATTGATGGAACCGTCCCAGCGGTCATTCCCCTCCGGCGAAATATAGATGGCTGTTTGCCTCAGAGGGCCCGGATCGCCAGGCGGAGTCCCTTTTTCCCCGGCATGTGCCAGCGAAACACAAAAAAGCAACACCATGAAGCAGAATAGGTTTATTCGATCCATTAGTTTGAATATAAATGACTTAATATTTATCATATCTTAATAAAAGTTTTGTTTTTGTACATATACCACATGAGCAGGTAAAGTACCAGGAATGCACCGACATGAGCCACTGTTTGCTCCCAATCACCAATAATCGGAATTAGGCCATTGTAAAATACTCTTCCCACTGCCATAAAATCGGGGGCAAAAAGATGCCAGGCCACATATCCAAATATCGCATTCGAGCCCAGTATAATCATCCATTTTGTGCATTTACGGACATTCCAAACATCGATAACCAGGAAAAAGGAAGCCAGCAGCAAGACACAAATTCCACCGGAGAATAAAACAAAGGAACTGGTCCACATCCGCTTAATAATGGGATGCCAGATATTCCAGATAAGACCTAAGGTGATGAGTGAACCTCCAAACAGGACATAGTTTCTGAATTTATTGATCTTATCAAGGTGTGATTGCATCATATATCCGCAAAAAACGCCAAGCATGGTAGTTGCCCCAAAATTAAGGCTGGAGATAATCCAGGTATAGTTTAATCCATCATGGAACCGTCCTAAGATCATATGGTCGACAATCGTGGGAACATTGGCTGTCATGGAATAGGCGTTTGCCGTAGTACCATCAATCGGAATCAGTGCCACAATAGCCCAATAGCCCAGCATCAATCCAACTGTAGCAGCGATTTGATAAATGACCGGCAGATACAGGATAATCAGGGTAGCAATAAGGTACCCGCTGGCAATGGCTTGCAGCGTATTTGAATACGCTTGAAATTCACTGATGTGGTAACTTAAAAGATTACCCTGCACAATCATCCCAAGTATCCAGAGCAGGATGAATCTTCGAATGACATGAATCCAGATGGATTGATCCGTCGACCCTGAACTGATTCTTTTCCGGAGGGAATAAACCAAAGAAACTCCAACAAGAAACAGAAACAGTGGCATAATGATGTCGTAGAACCGAAATCCCTGCCATGTTTCATGATCCATATGAAATTTAATAAATGCCGAAATTTTATTATGGAAGACATTGTCAAGACCCTGAAAGATATTTTCTCCCCCCATAATCCAGAACATGTCAAAACCACGAAGTGCATCTACTGATATCACTCTTTCTTTTGAAAGGATCGTTTGATTTCTGACCTGAAACACATTCAAATTTTTGATCAGGTTTTGAGATTTTGATCGTTGGGATTGCACCATTATTTTCATTCAACGGTTAGTGAATTTTTTAATATTTAGAAAAGCAAATTTTTAAACTTTTAAATTACAATACTTTATAAAGTTTAACTGATTCGATCAGTGGAGCGGCTAATGAATTTTCAAAATTCACCCGCACCTTACTGGCAGTTACATCGTTAAACTTAGCAAGCTTCTTATGTCCAATAGTGCTTCCTTTAAATACCTGCTCCCATTTCCCCCCCTTTTCAATTTCAATGGTAAATGAACAAACGCGTTGTCCAAGACGAATAACCTCTTTGATTTCCATACAGTTAAACGGTACAGGAGCCTCCAGTTGAAAGGTTAGGGATGCCGTAGTCGTGTTATCATTGACCGTCCAGTAGGAATTTTTGTCATTATCCAAAACTTTGGATGGTGCAAACTGACGGGAATTTCCACGTGTTTCTGATGCACTGGCTTTTGCTCCCTGCAGCAGGTTATTCTTAAACGATTGGTCCAGATAATCCTGTAATTTATCCAGGGCTTTAACGTCGTTGGGGTTAATCTGCCCTGTACGGTCAGGAGGGAGGTTTAGTATCCAGCTGGCTCCATTCCCAACCGATTTAAAATAGATCTCCTTCAGGCTATTTAAATCTCTTACCTGAGAATCTTCATTGGGATGATAAAACCATCCCGGACGTATGGAAACATCAGCCTCCGCAGGTATCCAGGCTTCACCATTGAGGGTACCCGTTTCCCCTTCCTGACCCAGGGTATTTCCTATCCCTGGTTTTTCACCATGAGGTCCGTGAGCAGTGTATGCTGCCCAGCAGGAGTCCTGAACATAACCGCTTTCGTTTCCGCACCATCTGATATCGGGACCAATGTCACTGAATATAGATGCTTTGGGTTGCAGTTCGCGAATGATCTTCCAGGTGTTTGGCCAATCGTAATAAGTAACCCGGTTAACTTCGCGTTTCTCTTTGGCACCGCCATAATAACCGTCCCCACCGTTAGCCCCATCGAGCCAGACTTCGAATATTTCTCCATAATTGGTGAGCAATTCCCTGAGTTGGTTCCGATAATAGGTAATGTATTCCGGTTTTCCGTATAACGCACTGTTTCGGTCCCAGGGGGAGAGATAAATCCCGAACTTAATTCCGTGACGTTTACAGGCTTCGGAAATTGCTTTTACAACATCTCCCTTCCCATTTTGCCAGGAACTGTTTTTTACGGAGTGTTCTGTGAATTTTGATGGCCATAAACAAAATCCATCATGGTGTTTGCAAGTCAGGACAGCGCCTTTAAACCCATTCCTGGCAATCGTAGAAACAATCTGGTCTGCATCAAAATTGGTCGGATTGAAAACGCTCTCCTTTTCACCGCCAAGCCCCCATTCAAGATCAGTAAACGTGTTTACGGTAAAATGGAGGAAGCAGTAACGCTCCAATTCATGCCATTGTAACTGACGTTCGGAAGGTACGACTCCGTAAGGTTTTGGAGCCAGATTGTTTTGGGCTGATAAGGTCAGTCCAATCAGCAAAAAGACTAAATAAAAACAATTTTTCATCTGTAAATAATTTATTTTTTAAAGGTCAGATGGAATAGCCCTGGTGACATTTTCATTTCAGTTTTCGATTTTTCACCCATGGCTATTTCATGGTTTGTTTATTAATTGAGCTCAATAAGTAATCTTCATTAACGATCAAATTGGGAACAGTTCGTTTACGATTTAATATCCCTATTCATGAGAACGGGGGTTTACAGTATTTTATAAAGTTTAACTGATTCAATTATAGGGCAGGCCAATGCATTTTTAAATGTGATACGCAGTTTACTGGCATTGGTATTTTCAAATTTTGCAAGTTTTTTGTGGCCAATTGTACTCCCTTTATAGACCTGCTCCCACTTTCCGCTTTTTTCAACTTCAATTTTAAAAGACTGTATACGTTGCCCTAACCGGATCAGCTCTTTAATCTCCATACAGTTAAATTCGGCCGGTGATTTCATCTGAAAAGTAAGCGAGGCGGATTTGGTATTATCATTCACGGTCCAGTAGGAATTTTTGTCATTGTCCAGGACCCTGGAAGCAGCAAACTGACCCGATTTTCCGCGTGTTTCAGAGGCAGTAACCGAGGCTCCCAGAAGCAGGTTTTTCGCAAACGATTTAGTCAGGTATTCTTGAAGCTGGTCGAGTGCCTTAACGTCGTTCGGATTAATCTGCCCTGTCCGGTCAGGAGGTAAATTCAGGTTCCAGCAAGCTCCGCTGCCCACCGACTTAAAGTAGATTTCTTTCAAACTATTTAAATCTCTCACCTGGTTATCCTCCTTGGGATGATAAAACCACCCGGGACGAATCGAAACATCCACTTCCGCAGGTATCCATGCTTCTCCGTTGAGGGTGCCTGTTTCACCTTCATGTTGCATCGTATACCCAATGGTTGGAGTATCGTTGTTTAAGCCATGAGCGGTGTACGTAGCCCAACAGGAATCACGCACAAATCCACTTTCGTTCCCGCACCACCTGATATCAGGGCCAATGTCACTGAAAATAGCAGCGTTGGGTTGCAATTCACGAATTATTTTCCAGGTATTTTTCCAATCGTAATAGGAGTTGCGCTCAATCTCCCGTTTTTCATTTGCACCTCCATAATATCCATTCCCGCCATTGGCTCCATCGAGCCACACTTCCGAGATTTCGCCATAATTGGTAAGTAATTCACGAAGCTGGTTCCGATAATAGGTAATGTATTCCGGTTTCCCGTACAAAGCGCTGTTCCGATCCCAGGGAGAAAGATAAACGCCAAACTTGATCCCGTGCATCTTACAAGCCGCTGAAATTTCTTTGACCACATCACCTTTACCATTTTTCCAGATGCTGTTTTTTACCGAATGTTCCGTATATTTTGAAGGCCACAGACAGAAACCATCGTGATGTTTACAGGTCAGGATAGCACCTTTAAAACCATGTTTGGCAATCGTGGAAGCGATCTGATCGGCATTGAAATTAGTCGGATTAAAAATGCTCTCTTTTTCGCCTCCCAACCCCCATTCGAGGTCGGTAAACGTATTCACGGTAAAATGGAGGAAGCAATATCGTTCCATTTCCTGCCATTTTAACTGACGCTCACTTGGCACAACTCCATAGGATTTAGGTGGAAGATTGTTTTGTGCAGCCAGTGCTAACCCCCAAATGATCAAAGCTAAAGAAAGAACACATTTCATGGTTGATAATTTAATTAGTTATTATTTTAATATACTTATAATTAATAGATTACGATTATATTTTAGATTAAACAATCCTTACAGGTACGACAGGGGTTAATTGAATCATAAACCAATCCGGATTAGTCTGACACCGTGGGAAGGGACCATTGTTTCATAATGATCCTTGAACATCCCTATATTTTTCTGACGCCAGACATCTCTCACCATTTGATGATCAACAATACCGAGACTTTTCCACAAGACGGTAATCTTGTTTTCGGAGGTTCCAAGATTAAACAATCCGACAGCTCTTGAACCATCCTCCAATTCGCGCATCCACACTTCAATGTCTCCGTTTTTTGAGATCCGGGAGGCCTGTTTTCCAAGTGGATCCTGATCGATATCAATCACCTCATCATTCGAAAGTAACCCAATGGTAAAATGATCCATTCTGGTCATATCACATCCAATGAGTAAAGGAGCTGCGAGCAGCGACCAAAGACTCATGTGGGTATATTGTTCGTCTGGAGTCAGCTTTGATGGGACATGCCCAATTTCCAGCATATCGGGATCATTCCAGGATCCTGGACTCGCATATTTTTCAAATCCGGCCTCTCCGAAACCATTTTCCACCAGGCTGTTCCACTCCTCCCGAATATCGCTGTTGGTTCTCCAGCAGTTACATCCAACCTGCATACCCCATTCCCAGATCCTGGCTGCTGTCTGGATCGAAATACTGTAGACCATATCGCGATCAACCCTGTCGAGAGATTCCCTAAAACGTCTAAAAGGATCCTGATAAATTAACTGATCAATCTTACGTCTCTTTTCCTCACCGAATTTCATATAAATCCGGGCGAACTGTTTATCGATTTCGTTGAGCTCTCCGTAATCCTTTTTATATTCTTTGCCTACTGCCTCAGCACTCAGTCTCCTGACTAATTTGGCATCGGGCGAATCCTTGGGCAATTCAGACAGAATAGCCTCTGCAGAGGGGATTCTTGACACCATGCCATAGGAACAATAATCATATTTCACATAATCCACATTCCACTCTGCATAGCGTTTCACATCCTGATCTTCATGCTGATAACTTCCTTCAAATCCTGCACAGGTCACTGGTCCCGGGACAGAGTAGATTCCAAATTTCAATCCTAACCCGTGCACATAATCGCTTAGGGCCTTCATATCGGGGAAATTCTGATTCCCTTGAATGACCCCCTGACTATTGCGGTTACCTTGCCAGCAATCATCAATATTGATATAGTTCCAGCCGTGATTGATCAATCCGGAACTCACCATGGCAGCAGCCGCTGAACGCACATTTGCATCCGAAACAGCTGTTGAGAAACAGTTCCAGCTGTTCCATCCCAAGGGAGGTGTCAGTGCAATTTGATCACCGGCGACAATTCGGAGCTTTCGCGAGGCTAAACCGGCGCCATTTTTTGCATGCAGGGTAACAATGTACTCCCCTTTGCATTTCAATACTCCTGTAATTTGTCCTGTTGAAACATCCAGACTCAGGCCATCAGGCAGATTGTCTGCTGAGAATGTCATTGGTCGGACACCGGTTGCAGTTACTTTAAACAGGAATGGATGATTCGGACGAACTCCGAAAATCCTGGCCCCAGTGATCCGTGGAGTCGGTTTCTCAGCCGGGGTAAGTATCCGGTTTTCATTCGTCGATCCATTCGAGGTAATCTGATTACCAGTTTGCGCCTTTCCAATAAAAGCACAAAAAAAAGCAAGGAGTACTAATTGAATTTTATGACTCATGAATTATTTTACGGTCAATAGCGTTTTTAACCGGATATCCTCACTGGATGCACCGATTTGTACCTCATAAGTTCCGGCATCTACGACAAAGCTGTTTTTCGCCTCATCAAAATATCTCAGATCTTCCGATTTTAGAGGGATTTGAACCGTCTTTGATTCACCCTTTTTCAAGTTAATCCGCTTAAATCCGCGAAGCGCCCTGATCGGCAAACCCTGTTTAGAAGCGTTATTCCTGATGTATAACTGGACGACCTCGTCGCCATCATACTTCCCGGTGTTTTTCACATTTACAGAAACGGATAAAGAGCCGGAATTCGTGATTGAAGGTTTACTGAGTTTCAGCCCTGAATATTCAAAGATGGAGTAGCTCAGTCCGTAGCCGAACGGATACAACGGTGTTTTTGTGGAATACATATAGGTGCGCCCTTTCATGATTTCATAATCATCAAAAGGCAAAAGGTCGTTGGTGGATTTATAATAAGTTATTGGCAAACGGCCTGCAGGATTGTAATTACCAAACAAAACATCAGTTATGGCATTTCCCCCCTGTTCACCGGCATACCAGGCATTCAATACAGCAGGAACATTGTCGTTTATCCAGGTTACTGCCATCGGGCTACCCGATTCAAGTACCACAATGGTATTGGGATTCGCTTTATACAGCATGCGGATCATCTCCTCCTGACTCTTTGGGAGATTTAAATCCTTCTTATCCTGACCCTCATTTTCAATAGAGGTATTTAAACCTAAAACGGCAATCACATAATCAGATTTGGCAGCAATCTCCTCTTCTTCCTTGTAATAATCTTCCAGTTTGGTTCCTGGAATTTTCCACCTTAATTGGGCAATTGCCTCACCTGTATTGTCAAAATATTCCAGTTTGAATTTGTAGGACTGACCACCCGTCAGATCTATATTGATGGTATCCCTGGTGTCATATCTGACCACCCATTTATCAATCAACAGTTTATCATCCAGATAGAGCCTGACACCATCATCTGAATTTACAGCCAGCGTATATTTTCCAGAAACTTTTGGAGTAAGCACACCGGTCCAGCGCATCGATTTCTCGCCGAAAGGGGTCAACGGATCAGGCGCCTGTTGTTTTGGATTGAAGTTTATACATTCATCAATCCTTGTTTTTGGGGTTCCTTTCAGATTCTTATTATTAAAATATTCTGCGGTCAGCCCTTTGTCATTGCTATTCTCAGGATGAAAATACTCTCTGGAGATAATGGGAAGCTCAATATCATTTTTATCATCCCACGCCACATAATTAATTTTCACATGATCGCCGAGTTTGTTTTTCAGGGCCTGCAAAACAGAGACCGGCTCATTAGCTGACAGATCAGCACTATAACCGCCAAAGACACAATTCGCAGAATTTGGTCCGAACAGGGCTATAGATTTAATCTTAGTCATATCCAATGGGAGCATACTGTTTTTGTTCTTCAACAGGACAATCGACTGTCTGGCAGCTTCCCGGGTGAGTTCAAGATGTTTTTTGCAACCAACCACTGAACCAGGAATCTTGTTATAGGGATTCGTCGAGAGGTCACGGTCGAAAACACCCATTTTAAATCGTGCCCGGAGGACGCGATAAGCCGCAGTGTCAATTTGGGATTGCGTTACTAACCCTTTGTCAAAATCGGGTTTCAGTGAGTTTTTATACACAAAACAGTCAGGACCACAAAAACCTGAACATTCAAGATCCAGACCGGCATTCATACAGGCTACGGCAGATTGATCAAATGATTTTAGATATTTATGGTCTGTGACCAGGAACCCCGGTGCTCCGCAATCGGAAACTACGAAGCCGTTAAAGCCCCATTCCTTGCGCAGGATGTCTGTAAGTAATTTTTTACTGGCCGTACAGGGAATTCCGTTTATGGCATTGTAAGCACTCATGATTGACTGAGCCTTCCCCTCTTTAACCGCATATTCAAACGGAACCAGGTAATATTCGCGTAATGATTTTTCAGAGAATTTCGCATTGCACTCAAAGCGGTTGTGTTCCTCGTTATTCGCGGTATAATGTTTTGGTGTGGCTACAACTTTCAGATATTTAGGATCATTGCCCTGTAAACCCTTTACAAAAGCCACTGCAAGCCTGGCAGAGAGAAAGGGATCTTCCCCATAAGTCTCCTGGGTCCTTCCCCAGCGCGGATCACGGGCAAGGTTGATATCGGGTGACCAGAACACCAGCAAATCGCTGTAATGTTCCTTTTGCAGTTTCCCTTGTGCCAGCTCGTTCCATCTGCCGCGTGCTTCGTCGGAGATGGCAGTGGTGATCTTAACCATCAGATCGGTATTCCAGGTAGCTGCTAACCCGATAGCCTGGGGAAATACGGTGAATTTTCCCGGGCGAACTACGCCATGCAGCGATTCGTTTCCCATAAAATATTTGGGCACCCCCAACCTCGGAACCCCCGGGGAGGTTTCATGGAGCAATGAAATCTTTTCCTCAATAGTCAGTCTGGATAACAAATCCCTGATCCGGGTATCTCTTGGCAATTGTTGATTCCAGAACGGTTCGCTGTAAGTCTGACCAAAGGCGGTAAAACTGAGCAGGATGAAAAGAAAAGAAAAAATGATCCGGGTCATTTGTGAATAAATTTCCCCGGCAGATTGTTTCGACTGCCCGAGAATGGAAGGGGCCTTGCGATTTTTATTCATGTGTATACTTAAATAATTTATTTGCTTGAAAATATTCATAATATGCAGTTATTAAAATATTTGGACTCAGTACTATTTTTTATTCTTATCCGAATTTAAGGTGCGAATGTCCCTTTTACAAGAGGTAGCCACGTCCGGTATTGATTCCCTGTTTGTCCTGCACTTGAGAAATCGCAAACATTGATTTTTACTCCACTCTTATCTTTCAGAACACCGTAAACCCAGGGCTCAACCGCTCCAGCAAATTTTCTCCGTTCAAATATCAGAGAAACAGGATCCAATTCGGGAAGCTGTACCGGGTCGAGGTCGTTAAATCGCGCGTCATAAGTACATAAGATGGGTCCCCTGAAAACCGAAACTTTGCCTGCGCACTCCTTTTCGCCATACCAGAACCTCAATTTAAAATCGAGTGAAAGTTCAATTTGGTCCCCTGATTTCCAGTTTCGTTGGATGGTCAGATAGGTTCCGGAAACGGCTTTTTCTGAAATATTTTTGCCATTGACTTTCACCTGTGTATTGGCTGACCAAAACGGAATTCTCAATTTAAGGGAAAATGTTTCCGGTTTACTCAGTGATAATGTCAGATTGACAAGCCCTTCAGCCGGATATTCGGTTTTTTCGGTAACAGTTAATTGATTTTTAGAGGGAAGTGTTGATGTCATTTTTCCGGGACCATAGAAATTTACAACTGGTCCATCGTCTGCTTGCATCAAAGCCCATTGTGCAATCATTCCCAACGGGCGGTAAGCATTAACGGCACAGCAATTCAGATCGGGTCCAGCCATAGGCGATTGCCATGATAATTCAGTTCCTCCGAAAGCCCGTGTTCCATCCATTGGTACATTGTAGGCACACACTTTACCACTGTAAGGAATAGCACCCATTGCACTGTTGAAGGTACTCCATTCAATCTGGTCGGCGACCTGTGAATTACCGTTCATCTGGAGTAGGTCGACCGAAAAGGCAGTCCAGGCAACAGTACAACATGTTTCAATGGCATCAAGCTTATACGGTGACCCGGTAAATCCTTCGCCGGCCGTGATCCCGCCGGTGTTGTGCCGGTCACCTTCCACACCAAAATGCCAGATTTTCTCCATTGCTGTCCGGTATTTCAAGTCACCAGTCAGTTTATACAGTTCTCCCAGTGCCTGCCAGTCGTGGATTGCTTCCCAACGATGCATGGGAAATTCGAGAATCGTTTTTCCGGCCAAAACCGAAGTGAGATATTTCCCGGCCCCCTCTTCATTCCACGCTTCATTGACAATATAATTAGCCAGATCGAGGTATCGTTTCACACCGGTCTTTTCATACAGCAACAGCAATCCGTGACAAACAGCCATATTCATCTGGCCGCCTGAGCCATCACAGGTCAATGAAGGTTTGCCGGGGCCAAAGGTTTTGCATAAGAGATCTGCCGCCTTTTCACAGGCTTTCAATGCAGGTTCATACTGAGAATCTTCATAGTAGAACATCAGACCGATCATACTGTGATAATGGCCCCATACATCCCAGTTTTTGCCTGTCAGACGTGAATCTTTCGGGAAAGGGCCCAGATAACCATCCGAATCCTGACATGAAATCAGGCTGCGGACAAAGGAGTCGATAGTTAATTTCAATTTTTCGTCATGGGTCAGCCTCCATACCAGTTCCGCGCCGGTCAGAAATTTACCTGCAAATTCTCCGGCCCAGGGCATCAGCGGTTTACGTAGCGGCACCCGGTCGCGATCACGGAATACCTGAAGAATCGCAGGACTTGATTCCGGTGTAACCAAAAAATAGTTTTGAATTGACTTATCAACACGTTTCCGAAGATATCCGTCCAATGCAAAAGTCCGTTTTGCTCCCGGTTTAAACAACGAGTGCTGCTTTAGTTCAACCTTTTCCTGTGCTTTCAACTCAATATCCAGGATTAGCAATAAAATTATCAGGGTTGAAATGAATAAACAGACTCTCTTTTTCATCGATTGTTAATTTCAGAAGTTATTATGTATTGGATTTAAATTTTAAATTATAATTATGTATCGCATTATCTACTACCGATGTTAGCAGTAAATTTCAATTACTGCAGTTAATAATATTTGAGGCTTGGGATACATTCATAAACTATTGGCCAATAAAATTCAACACAATAAAAATTCCCATTTTGCCCTGAATCAGACACTATTTTGTAACCAAATGATAACTAACAAGTAAAGAGGCTTGTCGCTGGGGGACGGTCAGGTCAATTCCCTCCATTATTTCCTGTCCGGATTTATTGACCCGAAATCCATAATCTTCGTAGAACAGCTCGTAAGTCTCCTTCTCTACCAGGCCACGCGGTTTGATCCGGATAGATTCATTATCGCACCCGCTCCGCCTGAAGGCAAGGATAATGCCATCCTGCTTTTCCGGCCTGTTCATTTGGTAGGATAACCATGCATTATCACTGTTATCGTAATTCCAGCTATTAGTCATGGGGTAATAATCGCCAAGATAATAGCCGCGCAGGTTTTTGAATTCTGCCATCCGCTTTTGGATGTCGGGGATAGATTCTGATTCCTTTCCTGTGATTTCCATGCTCATTATCGTAGCTGCTCCCAAACCTGACCTGAAAGTGTAACTATCTGTTTTCCAGATTCCGGTTCCATGAACAGGCAGGTAAAAGTTTAATCCAAAGGTGTGACTTTGTTCCCCGTTAGGTTCTCCATAATTGTAATCAGAGCGCCAGAGCGGTGCACTGCGCGAAGTAGTTTCGAGATCCAACCGTTGGCCACCCCCTGCACAATTGTCAATCAGCAATTTGGGAAATCGCACCAATAAACTGTCCCAGAAGGCATAAAGACCTTCGACATGTTTAATCTCATGAATCCCTATTCTTCCGGGCTGATCGTTACATTCCCAATAATTCATCGGATCAACATTATCATCCTGTCGGTAATAATCGATCCCCTCCTTTTTGATGAAATCAGAGATATAATTGGTCATCCACACGAGTGCCTCCTTGTTCCCAAGATCGAAGAGGGAATTGTCGTCCCCTTCACGCCGAAGCAACCATTCAGGATGTTCCCTATAAATCATCGAAAATTCATGGACTCGCTCGGGTTCAAACCAAACCATAAATTTTGCTCCTGTTTGATGGATGGCATCTGCAACCGGCCTCAGTCCGTTGGGGAACCGTTTGGCATCTACTGTCCAGTTGCCTACATTGTGCCAGCATCCTCCATGCACTTTGTCCCATCCGCATCCGGTAAACCACCCGCAATCGAGCCAGAAAACTTCCGGGAGAATTTTGAATTGCTCAAAACGTTTTACCAGCGATACTGCAAAATCTTCCGTCAGACAGGTATATTCTTCACATGGCTTAGGGTCTCCCCAATCGAAACCGGCAGAAAGGGGGTATTCAGCCACATGTCCATCTATTTTGCGGGAATGGTGTGCCGTGATAAATCTTCTGAACTGATTATGTCCGACCATACGGTCATCACCTTTCCAAAAGAGCAGGCAAATTCGGGGGGTACGGATATCTTCTTTTGGAAGCAGTTCCAACCTAAGTTTTTCCATACCTGATTTTATGTTTACCGAATTTTCATCGTTGTGTGATACATCGGCATACCATTTCCCGGTCCACCCGATACCTGCAACAATTCCCTGCTTCCCGGGCATTTCAATATTGAAAAACGGCAAAGCTGAGGTTCCCGATGAACGTCCACCCACTGGGGTAAAATAAATATTCTTCCCTAATTCCAGGTAATCATCAATCGGTTTAAAATCATCCCGATTCCCGTTACTCCCTTTGGAATGATGAAGGATGAAAGATCCCGTTCCTTCCACAATAAAATCCTGATCAATAACGGTGGCATTTTCAATTATAGGGGAGTTCTTCCCCGAGGTGTTTGTGAATTTCAAAACCCATTCAACAGCCGGGAAGTCGGTGAATAGGGTAACCGTACACTGAACGATAAGGCCACTTTGGCTATCTGAGTAGGTATAGACTTCTTCTTCGGAATCAGGGGTTATCGTTTTTAATTTTTCGGTATGGTATGACCAGGTCGTGATAAATGTACCTGAACTTTTTCCCGCGTAAGTAAATGAAAATGGAGGGATAACACCTTTGGCGAAGTGCTGTTTAACCCACATTCTGACCTCCAAACTATTTGAACTGACAACCTGTTCCGGGAGACTCCTGGCAATTCCGGTCCGAACCGTTAAAACCAAAATCATAAGACCAATGCAGAAACCAGCATTAAAGTTAGTCCTTCTATTAATTGCTTTAATTTTCGAAAAACGACCTTCTTTGGGTAGCATAAAATCGTACATGGTTTAGTTTTACTTCGACTGTTGTCTGATCTATAAACATTTTAGTGACCAGATACACGTATTAAACCTTGCTCATTTTTTTTGTCAACCTTACTTGTCCTTAATGATGATTACACGGCAGGAAACAGCGACGCACCACGATGCGGCTTTAGTCGCACCACTTGTGCGTCTCTACAGAACCCTATTTATTCTCAATCCTGTGATAACGGACCATTAGAGAGGATGGTTTCTGCGGAATGGTCAGTTCGAATCCGGCCATCAACTCACCACCCAACCTGGTCATTTTCAATCCGTAATCAATGATATTCAGTTCATAATCCCTTGTTTTTTCCAACCCACCAAGTTTTACCTGAATGGTTTCCTGTTTGCAATCTTTTCTGCGGAAGGCGAGGATGATTCCATCTCCTTCAATCGGACGATTCAACTGGTAAGCCAGCCACATGTCCTCATCCTGATTATTCCAGCTCTGTGTCAGCGGGTAATAGTCGCCATAGAAGTAGGGGCGTAACTCCTTATAATCGGTGATCCGTTTCTGGATTTCCAGGATTGATTCTGACTCTTTTCCAGTCACTTCCCAGTTCATTACGGCCGCAGCACTCAGGCTTGAACGGAAGGTGTAACTATCAGTTTTATAAATCGCCGTACCATGAATTGGAAGGTAGTAATTTAGTCCGAAGGTATGACACTGGTATCCGTTCGGTTCGCCATACTGGTAATCGGTACGCCATAAAGGGGCACTTCTGGATGTTGTTTCAAGGTCAATACGTCGACCTCCGCTTGCACAGTTGTCGATCAGGAGGTTGGGGAATCGCTCAAGCAGACCGTCCCAAAATGCATAAAGTCCTTCAATATGTCTGATTTCCGAGATTCCAACTCTTCCGGGTTTATCATTGGCTTCCCAGTAAGGATAAGGGTCAAAATTGAAATCCTGCCGGTAATAGTCAATGCCCTCATTTCTTAAAAGATTCGAGATATAGTCGGTGAGCCATTTACAAGCCTCCTTATTCCCCAAATTGAATAGTGAGTTATCACTTTCAGGAAGTGTTTTAAGCAGCCATTCAGGGTGTTCCCTGTAAATCTGGGTCCCTTTCATCACCCGTTCGGGTTCAAACCAAACCATGAATTTGGATCCGGTTTGGTGTACCGCATCGGCAACAGGCTTAAGTCCATTGGGAAAGCGGTCTTTATCTACAGTCCAATTCCCCACATTTTGCCACCATCCACCGTTCTCCTTATCCCAGCCACAACCGGTATACCACCCTGCGTCGAGCCAAAATACTTCAGGGAGAATCCTGAACCGCTGGTACCGTTCGACCAGCGCAACAGCAAATTTCTCGGTGAGGCAATTGTACTCACCACATGGTGCCGGGTCACCGTAATCGAAACTGCCTGATAACGGATATTCCGCGTAATGACCGTTTACTTTACGGGTATGATGTGCCAGGATGAATTGCCTGAACTGGTTATGACCAGTCATCTTTTCCTCCCCTTTCCAAAAAAGAAGACAGATTTTCGGGGTACGAATTTCTTCCTGAGGGTAGAGTATCAGTTTCATTTTCTCCATGCCCGATTTCAGCGAAACAGTTTTCTCATCAGAAAGCAAAACATTGGAATACCATTTACCCGTCCAGCCGATAGCAACGATCACTCCTTGGTTTCCAGGCATTTCAATATTAAAGAACGGGAATGCAGCATGATCCGAAGACCGACCTCCGTCAGGGGTGGAGTAAAACGATTTCCCCTGCTGCAGTTTATCATGCCTCATCTGAAAATCAACCCGTTCAGCATTGCTCCCTTTGGAATGATGAAGGATAAAAGTCCCTTTCTCATTGGATACAAAGGTCTGATCAATTGCAGCCGCCTGTTCAATAACGGGGGTATTTTTCGCGGAAGTATTGGAAAAATGAAGCACCCATTCCACGGAGGGAAAATCGGTAAAACAGGTTACGGTGCACTTCACAACCAGGCCACTTTGCGGATCGGTATATGAATATAACTTAACCACGCTGTTCAGCTCTGCTGTTGCGATCTTTTCAGCTTTGTACTGCCAGTTTTTAATAAATGTATCTGAACTTTTCCCGTCATATAGAAAAGAAAAGGGTGGGATTTTCCCTTTTGCAAAGTGTTGGTCCGCCCATCGGCTAACCTCGGTGTCATTGCCCGTTCTACCGATAGCCCTTTCGGAGCCGAATGTCATAAAAGTGAGTAAAAGCACACAAATGGTTATCAAACCACTCATCACACTTTTGGAATACAAATGATTACGTCTGTTTCCCAACCAAAGTGAATCAGTGTAGTTTTTTAATTCCAGCGAGATTTTTTTCATCTTATTCGTTTTAAAGTTAATTCAGGATAATCAAATCAATAATAAAAATGCTCCAATCAGACTCTTACATGATGCCCCTTAAGCGCGTAAAAAAATATGAACATAAATAACGGGATAGGAACCAAAAATCCGACTGACATCGTAAAAAGATCTGAGATAGCTCCCATCAATGGAGGGAAAATTGCTCCGCCAACTATGGCCATCACGATAATTGATGCTCCTTTTTTGGTTTGAGGACCAAGGCCTTTTATCCCGAGAGCGAAAATTGTAGGGAACATGATTGACATAAAGAAAAACACGGTGTAGAGTGCGATCAATGAAATCCATCCCACATTCATGCTGACAACAGGTAACAACAGGATGCTTAGACCCGAGTTGATAGCCAGTATCCTTGCAGGTTTAACTACTCGCATGATATAACTTCCGGACATTCGGCCAATCATAAAAAGTGCAAAACCAATGGAAAGGAAATATGGCCCATTCTTCACATCAAAATGTGGATTCTGGGTCTTGTCGGTAACGAAATTAATCAGATAACTGAAAATTCCGGTTTGAGCAGCCACATAGCAAAATTGTGCTGCAACACCCATTACAAAATGGGATTGCTTAATTAGTGGCTTATGAAATGTTGGTTTATCGGTAATTGCATCTTCGATAATTCCATGGGCATGACCGGTCTCTTCTTCCGTAATCTCAGGAAGAGGCAGCCGGAGAAAAATCAGGGCTACAATAAGAACAACCAGCCCGATCAGTGCAAAAGGGAGAATCATGGAGGTGAGTTTCTCCCCCGGGGCGGCACCCTGGTTTCCGTAAATATAAAGTCCGATAAGCGGACCGATCACCCAGGCCAGCCCATTGAAAGACTGAGAGAAATTGATTCGCTGTGCTGCCGACTCCTTACTTCCCAGTTTGGTTGCATACGGGTTTGCAGCTGTTTCAAGAGTCGCCAGACCGCACCCAAGGATAAACAGGCAGGAAAGAAAGATCCAGAACGATTCGAATGAAGTTGTACCGGCAATCAGAAAGGCACCTGTTGCAAAGAGTGAAAGTCCCAAAACAATCCCTTTTTTGTAGCCAAACCGGCGCATGAAAAATCCTGCCGGAAGTGCCATTCCAAAATAAGCCCCGTAAAGTGAAAACTGAATCATACTTGACTGGGATTTGGACAAATGGAGAATTTGCTGAAAATGTTTGTCCAGTGTATCGATCATTCCATGTGCAATTCCCCAGAGGAAAAACAAAGAAGAGATAAAAATAAAGGGCACCAGATATTCCCTGGTCGTCAGACTGTGTTTGTTACTCATTGCTTGATAGATGTTTTTGTTATAATATTTGCAGATTTAATTCTCTGGAACTGAATTCCCGGAGTTAATGCTCTTTTGATTTTAAATTAAAACCGTCCTTTCCCTGGTTTGGGGATTGCGATATCATCGAATAATTGAGTTCCCCACCAATCATAGCTTTTAAACCCTTTCTCCGGATCACCCGAATCAATGATTATCCGTCCTTTTGCTCCGGATCCAAGATCTCCGTTGGTATCGCCGGTTATCAGATTATAGGAGCCTTTTGCCCCTTTGAACGCAGTGGAAAGATTTGCCTCAACATAGGTATCGGGCCGAATGATAATCCGGTGACCACCCCGGTCATCAGGAACAGCAGACCTTGCTGCCGGTATCGAATTAAAGGCCCTCTTCCAACTCTTTCCATCGGAGTTATTCCCAAGCTTTGAAACATACAATACACTCCCCCTTTCTGCCGGAATAATACCGGGCAGAAGGGACAACTTGATCTGAAGCTAATGCAGTGACGACCTGGATAAATGCAAGAAAAAGAAAAGCAGAAATTTTCAGCTTAAAAAAGTGGTTTTCCTTGAATTTCCAGGGCAATAACTGTAGCATATTTAGATTGATTTACTGTACTAACATTAATATTGATTGTTCCTTTTGGCGATTTACTTACGAGTAATTGTTTTTGAGGGTGGCTGTTAAGGGCATAGGCTTCCAGCAGTTTATTTTTCAGCCCGGGGATAGCTAACTGTCCGTCAGCAGGCCAGTCGAACACCTGAAAATAAAGCACGGTATTCTGACCTTTAGCCTTTTGGGTACATCTTCCCCATGCGAGTTTTTGGAATGGACTTGCCTTTGTTCCGTAGATTGATTCACCATTCATCTTCATCCACTCACCCATCTCACTAAGCCTTTGTATACTGGCATCAGGGAAAACGCCTTCGGAGGTTGGGCCGACATTAAGCAGAAAATTTCCACCTTTAGAGGCAATATCAATGAGCTTTCTGACCAAATTTTCAGACGATTTCCATTTCTGGTCATTTTTATTGTAACCCCAATTGTCATTCATGGTCATACAACTCTCCCAGTCAACTCCGGGGAGTCCGGTCAAAGGAATCTCCTGCTCCGGCGTACCGAAATCACCGGCATAACTTTTGCCTTTGTTCATTCCGGCCATACCTGATCGTCCCTTATCCACCCGATTGTTAATGATCAGATTGGGTTTAAGTTTACGTAAATAATCGTACAAATCTTTGCCACGTTCATGGGTCCAGGTATCCTCCCATTCACCATCAAACCACAAAACACCAATATTCCCATAATTTGTAAGCAACTCTTTTAACTGTTTCTTTAAATGAACGATGTACCGGTCCATATCTGCACCCTCGGCTGTTCTGTCACTCTCCCATTTACGACGCGGTAAATAATCGGGATGATGCCAGTCCATGATTGAATGGTAAAAACAGAGTGTCATCCCCTGCCGGGCACAGGCATCCGATAATTCCCTGAGAATATCCCGCTTAAAAGGGGTGGACATGATGTCAAAATCGGTCTCCTTCGAATCAAACATGCAAAAGCCATCATGATGTTTTGAGGTAATTACAATGTATTTCATCCCGGCATTTTTGGCCATGGCCACCCATTCATCGGCATTGAATTTGACGGGATTAAATTGCTTTACAAACTCCTCATACTGTTTAATTGGTATTTGTGCAGATTCGCGGATCCACTCTCCGTAAGTCGTATTTCCCTTCCACTCACCTGCGGGTACGGAATAGATTCCCCAATGGAGAAATAAACCAAATCGTGCCTCCCGCCACCAGTCCATCCGATCGGACTGTTTGGACTCTTTCAATTTAAACGACACTGTAGATAAAAATAAGATTATCAACAGATTAAAAACCAATAATTTTTTCATAAGCATTTGTTTTTGTTAATAAGTTACAATGATATTAAGGGCTCCCACTTTCGATGGAAGGACAATAGCCTCTTTCAGTCCATCCCAGTTATTCCATGCTTTACCATTTATCACGACGGTTTTGATCGGCTTTTCAAACGGGGAACGGACAAAGAGTTTAACTTTACCTTCGGGCAGATCAGATGGAATAGCAATTATCGCCTCAACGGTATTTGATTTTGCACTACATTTTAATTCGTAGGAGACCTTTCCGAAAACAGTTTCAGTGTTATAAACATAGATGTTTTTCCCCGGTCCGAGCCAGTTTCTTGGGGTTCCGGGAGCAAGCCAGAGCTCATCTCCCGCCTCCGTAACCAAAAGATCTGTAACCCGGGTCAGAAACCTTGCTTCATCCGGGATCTTATACATCGGCCCACTGCCCAGTCCCCATTTATGGTATTCCTCCGTAAAGGCATTAACATCCGGATAAAGACAGGAAACCATTGAATTATAAATATTCCGGATTGCAGCAGGAATCTCATTTCGCAAAATATACGCTTTAATCGGATTTTGAAGATTGGGCTGAAAAACCATGCCTCCCCTGCTGAACCAATATTCATCGTCAACGGCTCCATGGATCTGTTGTCCCAGGGAACTTGATAAAGTAATATTGTCCTCCCAATCATCAAGAGCAGCCTCGGCAAGGGGATCGTGCGGATCAATAATCCCCGTTGTGATCAGCACCATTGGACCATACAAAACTTCTCTGGTTGCCGAAAGACGATAAAGACGTGTGGTATTGGTTGTGTCCTTCCCGTAACGTGAATAATATTCTGACAGCATTGGACCAAAATAACGTGAGCGCTGGTAAACTCTAGTCGGAACGTAAGCGACATAGGTGTTATCCCTCAACCTCACCACCGGAGATAATTCGCTGGAACGGCTAACCGCACGCTTCAGATCCTCCAAATATTTCTGAGCCTCCTTCTCCAGTAAGATTGCCTGCGGTAAACCCGCCAAGCGGAATGCTTCAGCAGTTGATTGCAATCCGATACAGGCATAGGCATTAATGGCAAACCAAAATCCCCAATCGGCGTTGTCTTCGAGGTGACCGGCTGGAAGCAATCCAAAATGGAGTACCGGAACACCATCCTTATCCCTCAACATGGTCTGGGTTCTTTGTTCAATGATCCATTCTGCGGCCTTCAGCATATTCTGAGCAGCATGTTTCAGCCAGGCGTTATCACGGGTCATCAGGTAATGCTGGCCCAGAGCCCAAAGTACCGTTCCATGATCCAGGTTATAGTCCTGATGGGTATAATTATATTCGTCGTTCACCTTAGCTCCGTGAAATACTGAACGTTGGTCACCCGTGTAAGTCCCTAACATGGGATCTTTCCCTTGTAACTTTAAAAAAGTTTCGAGATAGTCAGCAGCAGTCTGATGGTCTCCGATCTTATCGAGATAGATGGTCTGAAATGCCGATTCGTTGGCAAAAACCTTATAATGAAATGAGGCAGCCGGGACCATAAACAATCCACTCAGGGGATCCTTTGTCGTGCTGATCCGGATATGTGGAATGATAGATCGGGCCATTTCGTTGAATTTAGGTTCAGGGACATTAAAGGATGTGAATTCATTGACGATATCCCTCCAGTACGTTACCACACGCTGCCGCTCGGTATGATAATCGAGTGACGAAATCTTTTGACCCTCGTCTGTAGTCAGATCTCCCACAAAGGGGATCGAAAAGTAAAGTGAAACCGTCTGATTTGCGGGAATATTCAAAGGGATATCGGCCTCATTTTTTACCATTTTCAGGCCTGATGAAGAAACACCTGCCGGCAATTTGATTTTTGCCCGAATATATGATTTGCCATCCTTTTGATCTGCGATGCATAAATCCTTAAGAACTGCCTGATCAATCGGTTCACCTTTCAGCCAGACATGGGCCTCTTTATCTTTACTTGTTGGATTCGATACCGAAAGCTTTACCATGAGAATAGCCGGAGTTTGTTCGCTGCGTTTCACATCATTGGGAGATAACGGTCCTTCCAGCAGGGTGGTAAAACCCTCCTCCTGATAAACTAATCCTTCATGATTCCAGTTTACTTCAGCTACGGGTAAATAATCATCAAGTATCGCCAGATGCGAGTTTTTATCATCCCTCAGATATACCGGATCGGCGCCTGTTCCGACTGACCATTGAAACCGGTTCCCCTTCCAAAGACACCGTTTGAGTTCGTTCCCGAACGCTTTTGTGTCGCTTTTCCCCATATAAAAGCCACCACCCCATTCAAACCCGAATTTCTGCCAGCTTGCATCGGCGGCCAAGGGGATATAAAGTTTCTCTCCCCCTTCGCGTACCATTACGTCAAGTCTTGGAATTTCACGGCTGGCCCTTTCATAGGACTGCTCAGGTTCTGAGGCTAATTTTTCACGGATAGTCTCCCCTTTCCTGAACCTGGAGGGTATAAATTGAGTAGTATCTGAGGCCAGCACAATAAATGCAGAATAAGCCGGAATATAGATCGGGCCATGAGCCAGGTCGTTGGTTGAGAATGAAAAGGTCCCCACCGAAGAGCGAACCGTTACGATGGTCAAATCGTTCGAACCGGGCAAAGAGGGTACTGCAGTAATCAGATTCGAAAGGATCCCCTTGGGCCTTTTATTCATATGAAAGCTCCAGTTGTTTTTGGTTTTCAGTTGATCACCTGCTTCCCATTTCCATCCCGAAACCTTTTCAATTTCCCCGTTAAATATTTGAAGGGTACCGTTGATCTGCTTCCCTGCGAGCCTGGCATGATCAAACTGGATGCGGATCGCCATTTTTTTGGGCATAGTTGGTGACAATATCTTAAAATCCCGGATACCTGGAGGCTGTGTATTATACAACAACCTAATCTTCAGGGTCCTTCGGTAGATTACAGACCCGGGCAGGTTATTTGCACGCACATTTTCTTCTTCAGTTAAAGGTTTAAAGGAATAGATTACACTGTTCCCGTTAATTCGGTATTCAGTATTCGCGGTAATCCATTTCCCCTGCCAAGGATCGTCAAGGTTATCTTCGATACTATGTCCTTTGGGGGCATTTTGGGGCCAGGTATGAAACCAGTACTGAACTTTTGTATCCCTTGCCAGTGATTCTGAAAATTTATTTTCGTAAACAATCTCGATCTGATGAACATCACGTTCCTCATTCCACAGGACTCCCAGGTTCCACTCTGATGGGGCAGACTGAGGAATTTCATGCAGATCTTTATCCTTGAGACTTTTGCCTAACAGACCAGTCTGGTCAGACCAAAAGGATAAATTTCCAAAGGGTCTGATGTCCCATTTATATTTATTTTCCCCATAAGCGTTCCTCAATAACACGGAACAGTAAAACAGGGTCGTAAGTCCAATGACCAGCAACAATTTGCTTTTCTTTCTCAATAAGTTCATACCTATCTTTGATTTAAGTTATCATTTCTCCTTAAACACGCTGTAGGGGCAGGAAACAGTGGTCAGATAAACTGAATTTTGTGCCGAGGTAGAATTATAACATTCGTAGGGAGCGCCAAAGTCAGGCCCCTTACGATAGTCACCGGTACGTAAATCGTCAATGTATTCTTTTGCAAGTTGTTTAGCTGCAGCAATATCCACTTTAGCAATGGCTTTGCAGACCCATCCGGTAGGGGTACCCCAGTATCCGCCGTTCTGATAACCGTTTTTCCCGGTAATACTCACTTCCCACGCAGTTGATTCGCTGAAATCGTCACAGGTGAGCACATGCCTGATATTTCCTCTGGAGGCCAGGGTTCCTTTCAGGTAGGCATCCCTCAGGAACAGACAGCTCATTTCCAGATGTTCACCTTCTAACAATTCAAAATAGATGGCCAAAGCGGTACTCCAGACATCGGCCTGTTTGCTCTTTCCGGTTGAAGCAAGAAGCATCCCCCTTTGGTCTGAAAATACACTCTGAATCTCGGATTTTAGTCGCTTTGCGGTGGCCCGGTATGCTTCAGCTTTATCTTTCCGATTCGTTAATTCAAGTAATTCAGCCAGTTCAACGGAAGCCCGGTATTTGAGGATGGAGGGAAAGCAAAGATCACCCGTAATGGATATGGCATCTCTAAAACCAAAATCGACACCCCGGAATTCATCGGTTGTGTAAACGACGACACCTTCCTGTTGGGTTGGAGGAACTTTGTAAGCCATCTCCAACCGGTCGATCAGTCGCATTCCATTGATTTCACTGAGCAAATACCTTCGTGAGGAGGTTGTTTTTACATAAAAATAAGCCATATGAATAAAGAAATACTGATCGCCATAGGGAGGGAACATTCCCCAGGTTTTCCCTCCCTGACTGTTATAGTCGTAGGTTCCTGGGTAATAAATTGGTTTACGGTCATCAATGCGGACATGATCTGCAATTGCACCAATCGGGACCATACTCCCCGAACTGGTGATCCATGTCTGGTCGCACTGAGTTGCAGCGGTAAGTTGCAGCATGTGCTTCTGCTCCGCTTTTGTTACAAAACCACTTTCGAGGGACATCGCATAATCTCTGATCCAGAATGCCGGATAACAGCTTCTCCCTCCCGGTCTTATTAAGGTGCCTCCGGTACTGTTTCCTCCAAACCCATCCGCAATTTTTTGTCCGGGATAGATGCGCGAACTTTCCATGACATCCTTTGTCAATTCTTTCAGAAATTCCAAATCATTATTATTCAATAAAAATTGCGATTGAGTTTTATCCTGTCCACTAAGCGCCAACACAAAGATGAAATTCAGGAGTATGATCACTTTAATACTTTTCATAAAATACTACTAATTAATTTATACAACATTCAAAAATCAGATTTCAAATTTTTTGAACCGGCATATAAACCGGTAATCTACAAATGCAATCCAATTGGTTACTGATTCCAACAAGTAACACTTATTTGTCCTGAAAACGGACAATCTCTTGATTTCCAGTTAATTACACGAGTCTCTCCGGGTAACAATTCAAAATAGTTATCCTCAAAATCCAAATCTGCATCTGCACTTAATGTAATCACTCGTGCCCATTTATCTGATTTTATAGTAATTTCACCTTTATTACTCTCTCTTTTCTGCGATATTTTCAAGGTAGTCTTCGGGTATTTCGTATCCTTTGGTAAGCCCGCAGTCCAATAGCTTCTGTCAAAACCTTTATCGTAGCTTATCTCGCAGACTAAAACAGCATTATCTCCAAGTTTTTCTTTCATTTCATCCAATGGTAATTCCATGGCAACCATGCTGCTATTCGCAGGAACATTTATTTTTATTTGCTTTACCCATTTTGCCTTACCAGCTAATGGCTGCACTTTCACTTCAACATTCACATTGGCATCGGAACTGAGGTCATTGCATATCCACCATTTTATCAATTTTTCGGTCATTTCGGATGCAGCAATTACAGGCCGAGCTCCGGAAGCCATCGCAAACCAGGCCGCTTTACGGTTACCCCAGTAATCAATTAAGCTCCATCCTGACGCCGGCCAGCAATCGTTGTACATCCAAAACTGAATACCACTGGTGTAAAATTTAAGTCGCCGGCTACCTTCCATAGCCAGCCGGACAAAGTCATATTGAGTATATTCCAGCTGACTTATGCGTCTGTCGTTATTATTTTCGGGATCTCCATACAACAATGTGGCACAACGTTCCAAACTTCGGAAAAGAGTTAAGCCACCTGAGGTGTACGGATTATCTTTTGTATGATATTCGTACATTTCGCTTCCTTTCAAATCTTGCTCGTCCATAAATTTCAGAAGGCTCCTTTTAGGCGGTGAGCCAGCTGCCGCATTTTCGCTCATAAAACGACCTGAACAATATTTGCTGATAATTTTCCGATAATCGTGCAGGTCACCTTCCCGAATTTCATCATTAAAAAAGCCGGAGATATGGCTATCACCATATCTTGGAGAATTATTTGTTTTCAAATCATCCCCAAAAGGGCTGGTCAGTCGGAAAACACGGGATGGATCCAAATTCGCAACCAGAGGGGCCGTCATTATCTGGTGTAAATTTTTACACGACCAATTATCATCGGGTTTGGAATTTAACCCCAGTTCGTTATCCCCGCACCAAAAAACCAGACTTGGATTGTTTCTTAATCGCTTTATGTTTGCTTCAAATTCCTGATTTAGCAGCAATTTAAATTTTGTATCATTTTCAGGATATTCGGCACATGCCAATAAGAAATCCTGGGATACCATGATTCCCATACGATTACACGCGTGCCAAAAGGCATCTGCCTCATATATTCCACCACCCCATGAACGAAGCATATTCATTCCTGCATCGCGGGCCTGGGCAATTAGCAAATTATACTTTTGTCCGGTAATCCGTGATGGAAAAGGATCTGCAGGAACCCAATTTCCCCCTTTTACAAAAATTTTCTTCCCGTTGACAATAAGGGTAAAAGACTTACCTTGATTATCCGCATCAGGCAATTCTTCTATCGATACAGTACGGATACCTGTTTCGGTGGTGTATCGATTCAATTCTCTTCCTAAGGTATCAGTAAGAACAGCAGTAATTTGGTACAATGCCTGTTCCCCTGCTCCGTTTGGCCACCATAACCGGGGGTCGCTGATGGTTACATCGAATTTCATTACAGAAGAGGTTATTCTCTCTGATCTTGTCCAGACTACTTTCCCTTTAGGATCAGTAATAAGGAACTTACTCATAATATTGCTGTTCTCAAAGATGGTCGTTCCAAGCTCAAGTTTTAATTCTGCCTGATGCTCTTTGATACTTTTGGTGTAAACAAAAATATGATCAATCCGGGCATCATCATAAGAAACAATCCGGCATGATTTCCAAATGCCGGCAGTAACAAACCGATGTACCCAATCCCATCCAAAAGTGCATTGCATTCGGCGCACATATGAACGCATATTATCTCCAAAGGCGGCAGAAAACGGTTTTTCCCTTGACTCTTCCCCAACCAAACTTTCTATTGGCTGAAACCGTACTTCAAGAACGTTATTTGAGAGCCGAAGCCAACTGTTGCTGATGTCAAATTCATAAGGCAGGAACATATCTTCTGTCTTTCCAACCAATCTTCCGTTTAAATAAATCTCCGCATAGGTATCCAGTCCATCAAATTGAAGCTTAACCCTTTTTTGTCGGAAAGTCCACCGGTAAGTCAAAGTTTTTTTTGTATCTCCATTCCCAGTGTTCGGGCCATTGACATTGGTCCGCATTATCTCTCCAAAATGGGTCAGGAATTAAACCTGCACGTTGAAGATCCGGATGAACTTGTCCGGGTACGGTTCCTTCCAAAGTAACATGTCGTGATTTATCAGGACTATAACCAGTCAACCCCCATGTGCCGTCAAGGCTAAAAACTTTTGTAAGGTTTACACAACTGGCAGAATTTACACCTTTCTGAATCACTCCGTTACGGGTAATAAATATTTATTTAGCCAGCTGACTATCTTCTTTTACAATTACATCCAGCCAACGGGAGAAATCTGCACCCAGACCATCTTTGCCTGCTGTCAGAAATTTATTTTCGGTGCCATCTATGTGGCAGAGGTAAATCTCACCCCTGCCGGCAACTTTTGCCGAGGTATAGACCAGACTTTTTCCATCCGGAGAGACAACTCCTCTGAAATCCCACTTACCTTCCTGATATTGAGTGACAGGAATTTCTTTACCCGAGAAAGGGTCAAGAAGATTTATTGAACATCCCCCTTTTGCACTTTCGGGACTAAATACATTCTCCAGGTGATTTCCCAGTTCGGGCTTATAGGCAGCATCATGATGAGCTCCCGGGGATAATTTGGAATAGATCAGGTATTTTCCATCCGGAGTCCATGATGTTGTATTTGATCCCCCGCCCCGATGCTCTTTTGCGCCATATGCCGTACCAAAGTATTGTGACTGACCTACAGTAACCATCCTGTGTTCACTCCCATCCGGACGTCCAATACACAAATCGGCGTAATGGTGCGAAGGTTCTTTTTTGGTGTCACAATCCAGATAAGCCAGCCATTGATCGTTGGGGCTCCACTCCGGGCCGAAAAACAGATGACCCTCCTTTCCAGCCACATGTTTCCGGTCATTTCCTTCCATATTCGTTGTATTTATCGTATATCCTTCAGACGCAATATGGAACGCAATGCGGGTTTCACTATGATTTACCTCAATGCCGTAAATAAATTCCTGACCTGAAATCAATTTCCATTCCTTTCCATCCATATCGGTGAGGTATAAAACCTGGTTTTTATGGTTTTCTGTGCTTACGCTGCAAAGCATATGCTGACCATCAGATAGAAGAGCTGCGCAGAAAACCTGATCTGCCGGACGCTCTTTAGTTATCAGCTCGGTAAGTTCTCCTGTGGACAAGTTGTACTTCCAGAGCCTGTTGAACATTTTCCCGGTTACATTGGCCACTATGCTATAATTATCATAACTCGTTAAAAGACAATGCATTTTATCTGGAAATATTGGACCAAGACCTGACCAACGTCTATCCTTTTTCTCCGGCAACTGCAGGTAATGTTCGTTTGTACCATCTTCATTAATAAGTCCGACACCCCCGACAATAGGAGTAAACGTTATAACCCGCTTACTGATCCATTTACCCTGCTTCGATTTATGTTTGGACTCTGAAGTTGTTTTGCACCCAATCAATAATATGATTATCAGGATAGAAATTACCGCAGAAACAGCTTTAACCAAATTCTTACAGCTCATCTTTTTTTGTTTTCGTCAGTCAGAAATTTCCAGGTAACTTTCCCAATGTTGTCGGGTTTACCTTTGTTTGCTTTTGAAATTGTGCCGGTAAGTTTCCCTTTTTTGTTGGGTGTTACCTTTAATTCACGCCATGAGTAGACACCTTTTTCGTAGTCAAATGTATCGCCATCGTCGTCATACAGTTTATAGGTGCCAGGTTTAGAGCCGTAGTAACTGATTTCAAGGTCAAATTTCTCTCCGGCAGCCGGGGCATGCAAAAGTGGTGGCATCATTGGAATAATCCCGCCGTCTTTGACGAACACGGGAATGTGATCCAATCCGGAGGTAACTTTGATTACCTCCCCATCCCCAACATATTCACCGGTGTAAAAATCAAACCATTTTCCTTTCGGAAGAATCACTTCCCTACCAGTTTGCCCTTTAAATAAAGGTGCGACGAGCAGGTATTCACCCGCCATATACTGGTCTTTTATCTCTTTGGTAACCGATAAGGCATATGGATTTTCACCCGGATTGGCATTTTTGAGTTCTGATACCGCTTTCGCCCCGAAGCCAGGTTCAAGATTCATGGCGCGAAATGGTGGTGTTCCTTCAAAATGGTATTTAGCAAATTCAGAATAAAAGTAAGGGATCAATTGCATTCTGAGCAACGCTATTTTTTTCACTTCCTTTTCCACTTCCGGGAATGACCATGGCTTTGTTCCATCAGCCCAGGCGTTGATCATGGCCATGGGTGAAAAACAGACGGTTTGCATCCGGCGAACCCACTCTTCTCCACCCGATGAGCCACGAACTTCAGGTGTCCACAAAACTCCGCAAAAGCTACTGTTAATCAGCGCTGTGATAAAATCTTCATGACTGTAATAATCGTTATAAATGACATACGGGAAGGAGGAACCACCTGCGTTGGATGCCCTGACCAGTCCGTAAGTCCGTGTGTTATTCTGGCGAAACAAATCAGTGGTCATCTTTTGAAGTAGAACACCATAAGTCTGGCGCATCTGTTCAGCGCTGTTTCCCGAAGGAAATTTTGCCACATCGGGCCAGAGCCATCCATCGAAACCATCACATTCATCAATTTTATATCCACCAATTCCAAGGTTAATCTGATCTTTTTTCAATTGACCGGCAACAATATTTTGTGCCTCGGCAAGGGTTAGATCTGGCACTAAACCATCCCACACTTTATGTGATCCTGACAAAGGAAATATTTTCCGGTAAATCGGGGAGACGGGAGAAACATAAGGATTTGTCCACAGATTCAACCGGATACCCATCCCTTTCATGGTCTTCACAAACCCTTCAGGATCCGGAAACCGGGTTTTGTCCCACTCAAAACTACAGGGATACGATTTGCTTTGCCAGCCAGGTTCCAATCCTATAAAATCGAGTGGATATCCTTTTTCAGCAAAGGCTTTTGCCTCTGCAATGACTTCGTCTGCCTTGAAGAGGGCGCGTACCCGTTGGGTAAAACCAAGTCCCCATCGTGGAGGTAAACACCCGCCACCATTGAAAAGGTTAAAACGGCGTACCACATCAAGGATGGTTGAACCGGCAAAAACATAGATTTCAACTCCCTTGGCCGGGACCAGCATCTCAACGGCATCGGAATAAGGGTTGGCGGACCAATCCTTATCGGTATTCCGGTCATGGGCTGCAGGTGCATTGGGGCTATCCTTCCTTACCGCTGTACCGGCATAAACCTTGATATACCGGGCGCTGTTCACAAATACGCCGTATCCTTTATCCGAGATATAAAACGGTACCGGAGCATGTGTCCTGCCATTGTCTTCTCCACCATAATGATCCACATGTAATTGCATGATTCTACCCCGCTGTTGCACGGTTTTAAAATTCAATCCGAATCCGTAAAGCTGTTCCTCTTTGACAAGCGGAAAACGAAGGACTGTTTTGCCATCAGAGACCTCTGCGACAATTTCATTGGATGAGAGGGGAAAATCCGCGTTTCCAAGTTTAGCCAACGCCTCAAGATTGGGTTGAACACCGGCAGCTTTCAGTAAATCATACTTTTCAGGATCACCAACCACGGTTTTCCAAACTCCCGGAGCAACGGCATCCCATTTTGGATTTTGTGTCATACCCTGAACAGGGAACAAGAAATAAACTACAGCCAGTAAATGAAAGATTTTTTTCATCATTGAACTAAATATTTTATAACACGAATTGTAATTGATCAGTTCCTGGTTAGGAATACCACTCCCGGGTTCGCCCCTGAAGATTTTTCAGCGTATCTATGCAGATGTTCACATCATTTACCAGCTGAAAATCAAACATGCCTACGCATATAAAGTCAGCTCCATTCTTAAAGGCCCATTTAAACCCATCTTCAGGATGAATTGCCCCTGCAGCCAGTACCTTAAATCCCATTACCGGAATTTTTGTTTTATTCACAAACTCTGCTGTCTGTTCGGGATTGTTGCAGAATAGGTTATCATGAAACTTGTTGTGATCCGATTTACTGCCATTCATCACTTCAAAAGGCTCGCGAAACTCCCTTGGATGTGCTGACCAGTAATTATCGTGGTGCATTGTTTTCATATAATAGTCAGGGGTAATTCCATTATGTTCGCATCGGATTAATGATTCCAGGGAGTGAGCGCCCAAGCCTGCCACATAGCCCTGACCTTTCATCTTTTCCAGCATTTTCTGAATAACATCCAGTTTACCGTCGCGTGCACAGACGTCGGTATGATTCCCTTGTACCTGGAGAATATTGGAACCCAGATCGATCGCCTGGTTGATCTGGTCAAAGATCTCTGAGCTCTTACTGCCCGGAGCCACCTGAGTAATTACCTTAATCTTACTTCCAGTTAGTTTTTTGTATTTTGCCATTACTGCTCCCGTAGGGAAACCAATATTAATTGTGTCAATTCCTGCTTTCTCGGCCAGAATAAGCGTTTCAAATATTTTCTTTTCAGAATTATAGGCTTTAAACAACATTTCACTATAGATCAGATCCCTGGCATGCGCCCAGCCACCGATCAGGTTGCCCCCTGCAATTAACCGACTTATCTGGAGACTTCCCAATTTTCCCTTAGGCAACTCACCCTTCAAATCTTCAAGCGCAGATTCGCCAACTAGTATCGTAGCTCCGGTCATCACATCAACCCCTTCATTCCTGAGATTTCGGATTCCGCTCCATCCCACCGCGCAAAGGACAGGAATTGTTGAGAGATTTTTTATTGCATCACGACGAGTCTGCTGATTGATAATACGTTGTTCCTTTCTGGGGAGCGTTGTTTCACGCGACCTTTTCTTTATCAATCTCAGAAGTTCATCAATTCCATATCCTCTGGCAGTAATCAGGGTAAAGAAAAGGAGTATAAAACCTTCAATAAATAGTTTATTTACAATGAAGATACTTCCCTCGTCTACTTGTGCAATGATTGAGGCACCAAAAGGAGGATAGGCAAAATAATAGAGAACCATCAGCAGAAATCCGGCAAGCGATGCAAGCCTCACGAAATACCCAACAAAAAGGGCTAATCCAATAAACAGGAGTCCATAGATATTTAAAAGATCTACGGATTTAAGGACAAGAGGATTTGAAGCCAGAAGATGGTAAAAAGGTGAAAATACACCGGTAGTCTTAACCAGGAAAGAATACGATGTCCAATTGATAGCCAGAAGCTTTGATAATCCTTCGTATAAAAAATGCCAACCAATACCTACCCGGATTACAGTCAACAAAATATCTCCAACGACCTGCTGTCTTACTGTTTTCATTTTTTTCAATATTTGATAGCGTTTGACCTTTAAATTGCGTTAGCCAGGGTTCTTCCCGAATAATATTTCATCCTGAACTGCAACACTAAAATCAGGTATTCGGAAATAAACAACCTTTCCTTCGGGATCGGGAAATTCTGTCAATTTCAAGCTCTTTTCCCGGGTTCCCAGACTAAATGTACGTTCATTGGCATCAACTGAGCACGCCACGCCGTTTGGATGCAAAGTCGAATCGCCGGATATCAGTTTGAGTGAATTTGGATCGATCATGTAGCTGGAGATGTCGGCGGCGTCCATCTTCAGAAGCTGGTCATTTTGGGCAGGATTAAGGCAAAAGAGGATCGGACCACGCATCACTGCAGCCCGTCCAGACTGACGTTTGCGCCCGAGCACCATCCTAAAAGGCATCGCCATATCCAGGATGACCTGATCGCCAGGGTTCCACACTCGCTCAAGGGAGAGAAATTTCCCGGATACGATTGGTTCATTGTATGTTTCCCCATTGATATTTACAGAAGCCTTTTCGCACCATTTCGGGATACGTAATTGTAATGGGAACTTCGCTGGTTTGGACGGATCAAGATGAATTAAAACCGTGCCATTACCCGGGTATTCTGTCTCCTGCCTGATTTTCAGCGATAATTCATCATTTAGAGTGATCGAAGTTTCTGAAGGGGTATATAAATTGACAGCTACTCCTTTGGCTGACCGGTAATAAATAAACGCGGGAAGTTTAGACACAATCCGGCGAAAATTATTGGGGCAACAATAGGTGTCTTTTTCAAAATAGTTGCGTTTACCTTCCAGAGGAGTGAAATAATGGAGTCTTCTCCCATCGGGCGACTGGACAGCAAACAAGGTGTTATAAATTATACGTTCAAGAATATCACCATATCGGGCACTGCCACTCATCCGAACGAAATGATCAAATATTTGGATCTGGTATGCTGTCGCACAGGTCTCACCTACAAATCCGCGACCCTCCTGATCATCAGACCACTCTTCCCAAAGGCCCGCTGCTCCGGTGATCATCAAACCATCTTCATTACACATAAAATCAATTGCACGTCGACCTGAGGACAATAACCGCTCCTCAGGCTGATGACGGTACAATTCAAGTTGTGCAGAACACAGGTCAAGATCAGAATATACATGGCCGTTTAAGGTGGGATTTGATCCCTTTGTAGTTGTCGGTTTCCAATCAGCCAAAGCACACTGTTCGATACAGAAATTCAAATATCGTTTTTCATTTGTCTCCTGGTAAAGGGCAAGAATATTACTATCCAGCCCAATGGCTCCAAATTTCTGCCAGTTGGCAGGCATCGTTGACCATCGTTGGATCATGTAATCGGCCAGCATTTGTGCGGCTTTCAATGAATCTTTTTCATGAAAATGGTGGTAATCGCCCGAAAGTCCCATGATGATGTAACCCATCTCGTGAAGGTCCCACAATCCCCACATACGGGATTCTTTTACCATGATCCCGATATAGCCGTCAGGTTCCTGGGTCTTAATCAGTTCACCGATGATATGTTTCTTCAGCGCAATGACTTTCCCGTTTTTTGTATAAGCGGCAAACCGGACTGCAGCATCAATCAATTTTCCTAGTCCCACATAGTCGCTATACCCTTTACCCTCGTGTTTTTTCTGCTGGAAGGGGAGCAGAAAATCATTGTCGACATCGAGCTGGAGCAAATTATTGTTAACTGTAATTCCGATGCGGCGCCCGATTTCTCCACCTACACTCACTTTCCGGAAATCGAGTGATTGAAATAGTTCTTTAGTTTTTTCTCCTCTTCCCCCTTCAGAGGTATCAGACTCAATGGTTAATCCCTTTTGTACTTCGCTGGAAGATGCCCTTGCAAAATGGGCAAATAAGGCCGATCCGCCAATCATGCCAGCCGTTTTCAGAAAATTCCGACGTTGAAGACCTGGAAAAATGTCAGGGCTTTTCGTCGTCTTATTCGTCACGAATTGAACAGATTCGTCTGTCGTTTTACTGGTAGTTTTCATATTTAATTGTCCAATAGTACTATTTCTGATATCCAATTTCAGACAGTTTTCGGTTGAAATATTCAGGCAATTTTGCCATCGGTTTATTCATATCGATGGAGGCAAAATTGAGCATATTGCAGAACAACCGGTCAGCAGCCGGGTCATTACCCAGGTTCTCTAGGATGTGAAGGGTATTCACTATAAATTGTCCCTGACCAAAATGCCACACTCCAATATGGATTCCTGAACAATAGTTATCGCAAATACGTGTTGCGCCACATACAGTCTCCGCAGGATAATTAAGTGCAGAAGACCTTTCTTCATACGAATAGCCATCCTTTGCCACAGTTGAATACTCCTGTGATAGTGCATCCAGTGAAATAATATTGCGAAAATACCGATAATCCATCATTCCCCCGGCAGGCATCCCATCAAAAATCGGATGAATCTTTGTCCAGCGATCAGCCCGATAGTAACCGGCCACATGATCCATTGATTCAATTACCCCCTTGTTTGCGAGAGGCAGCCAGCGTGTAGAATTATTACCGCTCCTGAATGTTCCCGGAGAAAGGAATATGGCAATACTTCCGCATTCCATCTGACGTGCCAGGGTTACCATGGTTGTACTGTCCGGTGCTTTACCTGCAATTAAAATCACCTCTCTTTTCGATTGATTTGCCTTGTTAACCGGAAGCGTTTTGACATGATGTTCCTTCAGCCAGTTCGTGACCACCGAATCTTTACCGCACAGTACAATCTCAGCAGGCAGTTGAGGAAGCCTGGATTTATCGGTCACATAAAACTCTGTTTCCCCCCCTACTGCAGTTCCTCCATGATCCAATGTGGCCAAAAACTGATATTTACCAGCCGGCCCGTTGACCATAATATCTTCGGTCAATATTGTTTGGGCAAATGGGGACTCCACTCCATCTTTGGCTTCAGAGATATTGACAAACACCTTTTTCTCATAGACCGACTTTAGATCAGGGCCCACTACCTGAACTGTTGCCGGGTATTTTCCCGCCCGTAACACATCCAAATTTGAAAAAGAGACTCTTAATTTGATTTTATTCCCGCTGTAAATGCTTTGCGGTTCAGTCATCATGCACCAGCGAAGTGAAGAATTGCTTAATAAAACAGAGCCAATCAGTTCGGGTTTGAGTCTTCGGAAATTAGTAGCGACACTCTCTCCTACCACGCAGTCCGCCACTCCATTGGTAGGGGTGTAAGAGACCACAAAGGGATTTGATCGTATCGCGGCATCGGCCATTTCACGCAATGAACTTGCCGTTTTATAGGCATCTTTAATATAATCTTCTGGACGAGCCCAGCAATTACCCATATCAAACTTTGTCCAATCAACGAGCAATTTATTATATTGGCGTTTGAAATATTGGGCATCATCAGACTGATCCTTACCACATTGCTGAAAATCGCCAAGTTCTGTGGGTAAATCGACAGGAAAACAGAGACCGGTTTCACTGATATAGATCTTTTGACCTGAAGTGTTTGATCTGCCTGAAAGTTCATCCAGCGTTTGAGGACTGTAAGGTATCCACACATAGGGATGCCAATCTTTTAATTCGCTTTCCCTGATATTCCAGGTATTGGAACCGGGACTGCTCATGCTGCCGATCTCTTTTATTCCGTCAAATCTTCCGCTGTTTAACACAAATAGCCTGGAAGGATCGAGCACCCTCAGAGAAGGGAGCAATTCGACTGCTTTTCGAAAGATGATGCCATCCGGAATTTCATTAAGAACTCCCCACATCACCAAGCTGGCATGATTCCGGTCACGCAGGATAACCCGCCGAATTGAATTTTCAAACCTTTTAACTAATAAATCATTGATATTATTCGGTTTAGGATATTTATATCCGGCATAGTCGCCCATCTGCCAACATCCGAAATGTTCCTGTTGCACCATGATTCCCAATTCATCATAGATATCGAGTACGCGAGGATTCGGGCAACCAAATGGAATACGTACAAAGTTAAAACCCAACGACTTCAAATTGATGACATCCTGCCTCAACATGTTTTCATTCAAAGGAACGGTATAACCCACCGGATAATGGGTACTGAAATTAGCACCATTCAGAAAAATCCGTTTCCCGTTAAGTCTGAAATACCCATTTTCAAAGCGAAAATCGCGAAAGCCAATGCGAACAGATTGCTCATCCACAGAGCTCTGCGTCTGTACAGAAGCAGTAATGCGGTACAGCACTGGCTCATCGGGGCACCACAATTTATGGTCGGGTACCTGAATCTCAGCCTCAACACTGTTGGTCCCCGGTTCAATTTTTCGTACGTAATTTTCCAAAGCCACCGCCAATCCAGTACGTGCTTCCGAAATTTTGAACGTCACACTTGATATGGTTGCTTTGGAGTCCGTATTCAAAATAGTTGTTTGTATCTTCACTTTCCCCGTTTTCCAGTCCGGCACAACAAACAAATCATTCAGACGTACTGCAGGAACGGACTGTAATTCCACGTCCCCGATGATCCCTCCGGAATTATAGGCGGCATTCCCCGCATAAGGGTATTGTTTGGCACCGGAAGGGGTGTCTTTTAACGAAATACCATCAATCGGCCGGTAAGTTGGATTGAGTACGCGAACGACAAGCAGGTTCTTTCCACCCGGATTTAAGAGACCGGTAACATCGAACTCAAAAGGGGTCTCACTACCTTCATGACTTCCGACCGCTTGACCATTTACCCAGACCTCAGCGAAATAATCAACCGCACTAAATCTCAGCAGATAACGACCCTTTGGATGAAGATTCTTCGGGGTTTCAAATTCACGCCAGTACCACGCTACGCCATGATAATTATGAAAAATATCCTGAATGACCCATGGTACCGGGGTCTGTTTGGAATCGGAGATTGGAGGTGTTATAAACCATTCCTTCTGAAGCCCAACATTACTGCTGTCGGTTGCTATTCTCCAGTTATTTCCGTTTAAGGTGATCTTTTGGGTGCAAATCCCCGCCCGAATATTCAAAATCACCTCTTTCGAAAAGGAGATATGGCATAGCATACTTAAGAAAACCGCGAATACATACTTTTTAATTAGATACATGGTTAATTTATTTAAGTGCTTTATCATTTGCCTTTTTCTCGCAAAGGTTAATTCAACCTGTCGTGCCGATCCTCCTCATAATGACTAACTGATTCCTTTGTAAATAACAGAACAGATGAATAGGGTTTGAGCTCTACCCAATTTCCCATTGCATTTCCGGAGATATCCACATAACCGTTTCTAACCGGAATCACTCGTGACACCCCCGAATCGTTCACCAGTAATTGAAAATTGTACGTGGGATCGTTATTAGTGATGTCAGCCTCCTGAAAAGAGATGTTTCTGATCTGAACCGGTGATATCGGGTCACTGAACTCAAAATTCACCCGTTCAAACGGGATGTTTGCAAAAGCCGGAATGTAAAGTAGTTCATTTTTTTGATAAGACGGGGTTAAGTGAAATTCACGCGAACAAACTATTTGGTTATCCCTGGTCTTGAAGTTGGCTTTGATCATTTCGCCTGGTTTCCCTTTGGTTTCGAAACGTAGCAGGTACTTCTTCGGTATATCTCTTCTGAAGTCAATAGTCAAGGCAAGGATCAGGAATTTGTTCATCCCGTTTGCAGAACCGGGGGTAGTTCCGGTAAGGTTTTTAACAACCTTACCAAATTCGTTTTTGGAGATGGTTCCTTCATCGTACCAGACATCCCTCCCATTGTTATAATAACCCCAGGTAATTTTGCGTGGTGCACCTGTTTTGTTAATTAGGTAAGGATACCTTACCGGACCAGATGATGAATGCAGATCATATCCATACTGATTTTGCCACTCTTTGAGTGAATGAGTATTATGAAAATCATGACCGGCTGATTTATAGGAACACGACATAATCATATCAGGATCAGCAGGACGACTATAGAAATTACTATCAACGATCCCCATCCGCCTGATTCCGTCCATCTCTTCATCGGTTATAAAATTGCCGATTCTTTGAGATGAAGTTCTGGAAACAAAGGTGTTTTTCCTGACTACATTTTGGCGATTGGTCATCAGTGGCATCCCTTCTGCCCGCATCTGAAGCTGCGTTTTGCAATTAAAGACAAGATTATTCAGTGCGACGATCTTGCTGGCATTATTAATAAATAAGCCAATATTACTGCAGTTGAAAACTGTGTTGCCGATAACCTCTACATCATGGCTTCCGCCATCAATGTAAATCCCCTCAGCCGAATTACTCAGCGAGTCATTTGTGCCGAAACCGGCACCGATGGCGTTACTGACGATATTCCCGATAATTTTGCGAGACACATTTGGAGGAAGATCGCCGTTCCATGTATAAATTCCCCCACCATCATCCTTGATTATACAATAGTTGGAGATGACATTGTGACTCACAATCGTCGAATCACCGTCAAACCGCATGCCGATGTAACCGACACTGTCAATCCGGTTATATTCGATCAGATTTGAGCTCCCAGAGATCCCCAAACCGATAAAGGTTGTACTTTCGGATGATCCAACTGCGGGATTTAGTCCTACATTTCTGATCTCATTTCCGCGGATCACCGAGCCTCTGCAATCAAAGAATGCAAGACCATTGTTTACTGCATCAACAATTTTATTCTTTTCAAAAAGCGTGTTTATGCAGGTTTTAAATGTAATTCCATTTTTAGAAGAACTCACAATTTCAGTATTTCTAATAGTAATATTCCGGCAGCTATCCCCCAGCACTGCATTTTTCAGCGCACCTTTTAAAACAAGGTCTTCAATGGTAACAAACTGTTGCTTTTTGATTGAAATCAGTTCGCCCGCTATCGGGACTTCAATAACAAGTGTAGCCGGATCCTTTTCAGAATAGAGGGTAATCTTTTTTGGCGCTTATGGTTCAGGTTCAAAACCTGTAATCAACGGTTTGTCCGGGATTACTGACTGGAAAAAGGTGGGTCTGAATATCTGGGAAGCGTTATGCTCTACCAGTTATGATCAGGTGAATAATTTATTTATCAATGGCAAATTGCAACAGATCGGAAGGTGGCCAAATAAAACCGCCCCCAATCAAGGTTATTTGTCAATGAAATGGAGCTCCGGAAGTACCCGGTTGAGCAGTAAGGCAATACCCGATGCCGAGGTCTGGAAGGGTGCTGATCTGA
>Ga0364886_10138_pt2 | contig 41587 bp, 35 predicted proteins | sample ExccelJu500001D3_4_FD_206926 | JGI IMG/M metagenome (GOLD analysis project Ga0364886, IMG submission 206926) | Enriched cells from Trout Bog Lake Hypolimnion, Wisconsin, USA - BchlTB.July23.5000.01.D3 | ecosystem: Environmental > Aquatic > Freshwater > Lake > Hypolimnion/Profundal zone | place... | reverse complement strand
GGATTAGGTTTTCTTCCTAAAAAAGACAGCGGTTGGTTGTCTTACTCCTTGGCCTAGGCGTTTTATTTCTTCCCACCCAGGAGGATTGAGTTCGTAGCTGCCTGGCATCTCAAACACGACAATGGCGTCTTTTTTATCCTTAAGCGCTAGGCTTAATTTAGAAAACATAGGATCTGCTGCTCCAATAATCATATCGTAGGGCGGATCTATAAAAACAAGGTCAGGTACGGTATGATTACCAAGCGGCACCTCAGTAGCATCACCTTCAATGACAGTAAGTAAGTCGGGATCACTCCCCATGCTTTTACAAACAGCTTTAATATTTTCTTCTAAGTGAGGAATTGTTTTAGAATCTTTTTCTACAAATACGCCGCCTTTAGCGCCGCGGCTTAGTGCTTCTAGTCCGTAGGCTCCACTGCCCGCAAATAAATCCAGAAAATGTACGCCAGGTAAATAGGCGGCGAGACTTGAAAAGACTGCTTGGCGTAATCGATCGGTAGCTGGGCGCACATCTCTAGTTTTTGGGACACTGAGTGTAATTCCGCGTGCTATACCTCCTGAGATTCGCATGTGATAAAAGTTAAAGGTGAGTTAAAACCTTAGGCAGTAATTGCGAAACTGTAAAAGCTAATGCATACTCTTTGTTAATTCTTTTAGCACGCATCACTTCTTATGTTCTCTTACCACTATGACGGAAAGCGCTTTTTTAATCATCGTGGTGAGCATAGGCACGGCTTAGCTGATGTCTTAAAGTGGAAGTTTTCTAGTAAGCCGACTCCCTGGCTAGGGGAAAATACTTCTAAGTCAGTTAATGCTCCCTTAAGATTAGGTAACACTATCGAAGTATCTTTTATTGGGCATTCGAGCTTTCTTATACAAACGCCTTATGGAAACTTTCTAACGGATCCGGTTTACTCAGATCGTGTGGGTCCAACATCATGGCTTGGTCCTAAGCGCTATGCTAAGCCAGGTGTTACATGGGAGAGTTTGCCGCATATTACGGCGGTTCTTCTTAGTCATGATCATTACGATCATTGTGATTCTCGCACACTGCGCAGTATAGCCAGTAGGTGGAATCCTGTTGTAGCTACACCGCTTAAGATGAAGGGGCTACTTAAAAAATTTTCACTCGTTACGGAATTAGATTGGTGGCAAACAACGCAGATAAATGAGCAGGTGAGTATTACTTTGGTTCCCGCTCAGCATTGGGGGCGCCGATTCCCGTGGGATACAAACACACGTTTATGGGGTGGGTTTTATTTAACGGTAGCTAAGCGCGTAATTTATTTTGCTGGTGACTCGGGCTACCATGAAACGCTTTTTAAAATAATTAAGCAGAAACTTGGCTCTCCAGACCTAGCGCTTTTACCCATTGGAGCATATGAACCCCGGTGGTTTATGAAAGAAGCCCATATGAATCCTAGTGAGGCTGTACAAGTGCATCATGATCTAGGATCTAAAAAGAGTATTGGCATGCACTGGGGTACTTTTCGCTTAACAGACGAAGGTCGTTATGACCCTTGCCGAGAGCTTGACCGTATCATGCAGGAAAAAATGCTACCACCGGATGCATTTATTACCTTAGAGCCAGGGCTGGGTATTTCGCTCTCGGGCGTTTGACTTTTTCTACTAGTTAGGCACCTTACTATTAGGTAACTATAGCTTAATTTATAATTACCTAAAATAATGATAATAAGGTATTTAAGTCTAAATAAAGGATCGTGCCTAAAATGCATAATTAGAGAGGAACTTATCAGGTTCTCCCGGGTTATACTTTAAGCACGCTTACGTGTATTATGAATTGGAGAAGACTTACTCTTATTATTGGCTTTTTAGGATATGGCCTTTGCCTATCCAAAGCGGAGGAGTCTAATTTATTTCCTGGGATTGTTTCGTTTACTCGCCCAGGGCAGTCGCAAATAAGCTGGAATGCTTTTGGCCCGTTTTTATTCAATGAACCTTCAGCGGAAGGTGGACGCATCTTTGGTTTACGCCCTTTGTTTGTGCAGCACTTAGATTTAGGTGGTAGTCACGAGGAAACCACAATCTTTTATCCCTTGTTCTATTACCGCTCCTACGGTGATTCATATGAGTGGAGTATTTTTAAACTCATAAATAGTACGGGTCGTTCAAAAGATGCAAAAAATGACAGTGGTGGATTAACAACAACATTTGATGTGTGGCCAGTTTACTTTTCAGAAAAAGGTAATGACGAAGCAACTTCATCGATGGCGGTTTTCCCTCTTTATGGAAAACTACAAGGTCACCTTGGATTAGAAAATGCAGAATTTATTGCATTCCCACTATATTTGAAATTTGCAACAGAAGAGTCACAGACAACCTATTTACCGTGGCCTTTTATTCGTTTTACAACAGGTAAGGAGCACGGATTTTCTCTATGGCCATTGTTTGGAACAACAGAAAAGCCTGATGCCTATAAGCGTACATTTGCTCTATGGCCTTTCATTTATTCTAACGAAGAAACACATAAACCAGACGAGGCTAAACCAGCTGAAGTATCACATGAGTGCGGCGTACTTCCCTTTTACTCGGTCGAGAAAAAACCTGGCTATATCAATGAGAACTATCTTTGGCCGTTCTTTGGTTACTCAGATAGAACAAGTCCTATACGTTATCATGAAACACGCTACTTCTGGCCACTACTCGTACAGGGTCGTGGTGACGAAGCGTATGTAAATCGTTTTGGGCCTATCTATACTCATTCCGTTATTAAGGGCCTGGATAAGACCTGGTACATATGGCCTTTATATAGGCAAGAGAAGTGGGCAGACGCAGATTTAGGACAGGAAAAAACGCGAGTTTTGTTTTTCCTAATATCAAAAGACGAACAGTTTAGTGTTTCGCATCCCGAAAAATCACACGCAGTTAAAACAACAATATGGCCATTAGTCTCAACTTGGGACAATGGTGCAGGACAAGCTCAGACTCAAATACTGAGTCCCTTTGAAGGTATTTTTGCCGATAGCCCACAGATGCGTTATGCATGGGCTCCGATTTTTTCGTTTATCCGTTTTGAACAAGCTTCAGTAGGTGAAACACGCTTAAGTCTTGCTTGGAATGCTATAACGTGGGCTGAAAGTAATAAATCAAAACAAACAGAATTCCACCTAGGGCCGCTTATTCAGATAAGAACAAATCAAACGACTAAGCAGGTGGCTTTCTTAGATGGTCTTTTTGGCTTTAAACAAGATACTTTCAAAGGGTGGAGTATCTTCGGAATGGAGTTTTCACAAAACGATCCTACTGTAACTACGACACATAATTAATTTTAACGTTAAATGAATTCAATCAGAGCAGTTCTCGAAGGAGTAGGGAGTGCACTAATTTTATTAGTACGCTCTGTTTCCCATGTGGGAACTTTAACCAGACAAAAAGCACGTTTTGTAGAGCAGTGCTATTTGATTGGTTACACAACTTTACCCATTGTTGGTATACTCAGCTTCTTTATTGGAAGTGTTCTTGCACTTCAGTCTGGTTATTCAATGCAGGATTTTGGTACGCAGCAATTTATTGGTGCGTTAGTTGGTCTTTCCATGGTGCGTGAATTAGGACCGATGATGGTTGCTATTTTGCTCGCTGGTCGTGTCGGATCTGCAATCACAGCAGAACTGGCTTCGATGAAAGTAAATCAAGAAGTGGATGCCTTGGTTACAATGAATATAGCGCCTGCTCGTATTCTTGTTATGCCGCGTTTAGTAGCCGTTTTATTTATGATGCCAGTCTTAACGGTGATTGCGAATTTAGTTGGTTGGTTTGGTGGCTCCATTGTTTGTAAGTATACGGGATTTATCTCGGTAGATACGCAGCAATACTTTCAGGCGTTAAGACACGTCGTAAAATTTAAAGACGTAATTGATGGAATTATTAAAGCAGAAATTTTCGGATTTGTTGTCGTCTTAGTATGCTCAAGTATAGGACTAAGTACTCGGGGTGGCCCTCGTGAAATCGGTGCTGCTGTAACTAAAGCAGTAGTTACTTCATTAGTTCTGATCTTAGTACTAGATTATTTCGTAACTAAAGTACTACTTGGGCTTCTTTCATAAGGAAACTACCGCATGTTTAATCAATTTTTAAATTCAGATGAACCAGTAGTGAATAAAGAGAACACTGCTGTAGGTGTTTCCGTTCAAAACGTAACGAAAAGCTTTAAGAATTTAACTGTACTAAAAGATTTTTCACTTACCGTTGAGCCTGGAGAAATCTTTGTTCTGATGGGACCGAGTGGTTCAGGTAAGAGTGTGTTACTTCGACATATTATAGGACTAGAAACACCTGACTCAGGACGTGTATTAATTAATGGCAAAGATGCACTGAGTGAAGATGTGAGAGATCATGTCCGTATGGCTCTTGTATTTCAGGCTGGGGCTTTATTTAATTCGCTTAGTGTCTATGATAATCTCGCACTATATTTGCGTGAACATCGTTTAGGTAGTGAGAAGCAAATTAAAGATAAAGTGATGCAAGCACTGTGCTTATTGTCACTTGAAGCAGCTGCTAAAAAATATCCATCTGAGTTATCTGGCGGTATGAAAAAACGTGTCGCTATTGCTAGGGCTCTCGTGATGGAGCCTCAGTTACTTTTATATGATGAACCAACGAGCGAACTTGATCCTGTAACAGCTGCAACCATTGATGAAATTATAGCAACGCTACGTGATCAGTACCGAGTAACAACGATTGTTGTATCTCATGACCGTGATTTAGCGCTTAGTATCGGAGACCGAGTAGGTATTTTAATGGACGGTAATTTAATCCATGTAGGAAAATCAGATTCACTCAACAATCCATCGGATAAGCGTGTGTCTGATTTCTTATATCCGACGGTAGACTTAAAGAACCCGCGCTTTAAGAAATAACGATAAAAATTTAAAAACTGGAGATTCAAACGATGAACAATACACAACAAACATTACGAGTAGGGCTTTTCTTCTTACTTGGTATAGCTTTGATTTATGTAACATACGAAACCCTGAGTGGCTCAAAGACGTTTAATAAAGGAGGCTATACGCTCGTAGCTGGCTTCCCTGATTTACAGGATTTAAAAGTAACGGACGATGTACGTATGGCTGGTGTACGTATTGGTAGTGTTTCGCAAACACGACTTGGTAAGCACAGAGCTGAAGCGGTATTACAAATTGATCCTCAGTATAAAGTACCATCAGATGCATCTGCGACGATCGTTATGGCTGGTATTATCGGCACAGATTATATCTCCATTGATTTAGGTTCTAGTCAGGCTCCTGCACTTGCAGACGGTGCTGAAATTAATACGAAGGTCACTCCAGATATTGCTTCTATTATGACGCAAATGGGGGAATTAGGACATAAGTTAGATTCTGCACTTTCTTCTATTTCTAACGCAGTAAATGGAGATGGTCCTGATGGCGGTGTATTTCAAAAACTGAACAAGATACTTTCACAGAATCAGTCAAAGATTGATGCTTCCATGACTAACCTTCAGGAGATTACAGGTAAGATTAATCGCGGTGAAGGAACTCTTGGTAAATTAGTGAATGATTCTCAGCTACATGATAACTTACTTGCTGCTGTGAATGATTTTAAGGCGACAGCGAGTGAAGCGAAGCAGGCTATGGCGAATGCAAATTCTGTATTGGACCAAATTAAATCCGGACAGGGGCCATTAGGTGTTTTAGTTTACGACAAGCAAGCTGCTGAAGATTTGAAGTTTACACTTCATGACATCCGCGATGTTTCAGATAAAATGTCTAAAGGGCAGGGCACCTTGGGTCGTTTAATTAACGATGACAGTTTGTATTTTGGTCTCCAAGGAACACTTAAGAAAGCTGACCGTGCAATGGACGGCTTAAATGATTCCGGACCTATATCTGCCGTTGGAGCACTCTCTAAATCGTTATTTTAAGCTAGGTTGGGTTAACAGCCAACAGACAGCGTTTTTCTGTAAAGAAAAAGGCTGCAATAAGGCGTTGAGTTAGGGGCTAAAAGTAAACTAGAGTTAAATTTCATATTTATGAAATTACCCCTCGTTGTTTTAGCGCTCTTGTCTCTAGCGCCTTATGTTTCACGTGCCGACGTAACGCCTCCTACCTCTACTGAGGTATTAAAGACGATGGAAAAAGTGGCTGACTATCAAATTAGCCACCCAGGTCGGCAGGCGTTTACAGATTGGGTTCAAGGAGCTTTCTTAACAGGCCTTTCATCGCTTGATTCGATTTCTGAAAGCCCACGCTTTCATCAAGCATTATTAAAAATTGCTGAAGGTAATCAGTGGCAACTCGGTTCTCGTGTTTATCACGCTGATGATACCTGCGTTGGTCAGACCTATTATGACCTCTACTTAAAAGAACATGATCCTAAGATGATTAAGTCGCTTCAAGAGCGCTGTGATTACATTTTAGCTCATCCTAAAAATTTCTCTCTCGAATTCGTTGGTAAACAAAAAACAGATCAGTGGTCGTGGTGTGACGCGCTATTTATGGCTCCTCCTGCTTGGATACGTATGTATGCTTTAACAGGAAATAAAGCGTATCGTGATTTTGCTGTAAATGAATGGTGGCGTACAACGGCATACCTCTATGATGCAAAAGAGCATCTTTATTTCCGTGACAGTACGTACTTTCAAAAACGGGAAGCAAATGGGCAAAAGATATTTTGGAGCCGTGGCAATGGTTGGGTCATTGCAGGCCTTGCTCGTTTATTAACAGCTTTACCTGAAAATGATCCAGCAAGACCACAATTTGAACAGCTCTTTAAAGATATGGCTGCTCGCTTACTTCAACTTCAACCAGCAAGTGGTGCTTGGTGTTCTAGTCTACTTGATCCATCGAGTTGTACGCCAAATGTTGAAACAAGTGGTACGGGATTTTACTGCTTCGCTTTTGCTTGGGGTATTAATAACCACCTCCTAGACCGCGCTACCTACGAGCCAAGTGTATTAAAAGCCTGGGCTGCTTTAAATACCTGCGTTGAGCCAAGTGGCCGTTTAAATCACGTCCAACCTGTTGGTGCAGCTCCACAGAAATTTAGTCCAGAAAGCACAGAAGCCTATGGCCCTGGAGCCTTTTTACTCGCAGGTCACGAAGTCATTACGCTTGTTTCAAAGCACTAATCATTTTTGTTACTTAAACCTCTAAAATTCGTCTAAAAAACTATGTCCACCCCATCGCTTAATTCTTCAACACGTCGCACGTTTGTAAGAAACATGCTTGTTGGTGCTGCCGGTTTAGCACTCACTCCACGTTTCTTACGCGCTGCAGATCTTGCAAATAGTCGCATCAATGTAGCTCAAATCGGCTGTGGCCGTATGGGTACGAGCGACATGACTGAAACGATGCAGTATGTAGATCACTGCCGCTTTGTAGCAGTCTGTGATCTTGATTCAAACCGTGCAAAAGCTGCGCACAAGACACTCGTTAACCACTATAAGTCAAAAGGTCAGTCTGCTGTAGATATTAAGATCTATGAAGACTACCGTGATGTCTTAGCACGTTCTGATGTTGATGCAGTCCTTATCTGCGTTCCAGATCACTGGCATGCACAGGTTGCGATTGAAGCAGCACTCGCTGGCAAACACATCTATGTTCAAAAGCCAGTCACTTACAGTGTTGCTGAAGCAATCGCTCTACGTAAGACCGTAGAAGCAAGAAAAGTTATTTTACAAACAGGCAGTCAGCAAAGATCAGAATGGCCATTTAAGTCATTCCGTCCTGCTACAGAAGCCGTTCGTAACGGACGCCTTGGCCAAGTTAAAACCGTTAAGATTGGTATCGGTTTAGATGCGCCGAAGGGTAGACCAGCTCATGCGATGCCTGTACCAAAGACATTTAATTATGACCGCTGGTTAGGACCTGTTGAACAGATGGATTATGATGAAGGTCGTGTTCATCCACAGCATGGTCTTGGTCGTCCAGGCTGGATTACCACAGAAAAATTTGGTCTTGGTATGATTACCAACTGGGGTGCACACCACGTCGATCAAATGCTTTGGGCATTAGGCTTAGAACTTTCTGGTCCAAAGACTGTAGAATCAAAAGTAAACTTCATGAAAAACGATGTGTGGACAGTTCACACCAATTATCATGTCGAAATGCTTATGCCTAACGGCACACAAGTTATCTTAGATGATAAATTTGAAAATGGTTTATTCTTCGAAGGTACAGAAGGAAGTATTTTCTGCTCCCGTGGACATGAACGCGTAACCGCTTCTGATCCGAACGCTGAAGGCCCAGATAATTCACTGCGTGCAAGTAAGCCAAGCTTACTCTCAGCACTACCAAGTGACGCTGTGCGCTGGATGCCAAGTAAGAATCATCACTTAAATTGGCTCGAATCGATTAAAGCTAATCGTGATCCAATCGCTCCAATTAGCCAATCTTCACGTGCTTTAGAAACCTGTGCTGCTTCCTGGATTTCGATGAAAGTCGGACGTAAATTAAACTGGGATGCTACGGCAGAGCGCTTTGTAGGTGATGATGAAGCAAATTCATATCTAAGCCGCAAAGCACGCAGTGCTGAGTATGATATTAATCTCATTCTTCAGAAGGCTGGTATCGTCTAAGCCTTCTTAGAGCTTTCAAAGCTGAGTATCTAGGATCAAACCTAAGTACTCAGCTTTTTTATTTTGCAGGTGGTAAGCCGTAGTGAGCTTTGTGAGAAGCGTAGGCTTTTGCGTCATGGAGCATTGCATCAATCGTTGCTGCGAGTGGTTCTACTGCAACCAGTCCAGAAAACACTGCTTTATCCCCAATCGGACTTTCTAGAATGAAGGAGGGACGCTGAGAAATCTTATAGGATAAAAATAACTGCGTACTTTCTTGCACCGTTTTTTTAACGGCCAAGGAATCACTTACGGCATGTAATTTCTTAGCACTGAGTTTACTTACTTTAGCAGCGACTGATACAGAGACCTTAAGATCACCTACATCTTTACCTTCAATTAAAGCGGCATGCGTTAAGGCTAAACGAACGGTATCATCGGAGTGCCCAAGGCTTCTGGCTGCTTCGGCTACCAGATTAGGTGCTTCATAGTGGCCATTTCGTTTTTCTATAAGCCAACCCGAGTTTAATTTATAGGGTGATTGCATGACCGTTCCGCCACTTCTATCGTAAAACCAGTCGCATTGTTTACGTGAGGTAGGGAAGTCAGAAGGGCTCATAAGGCCTATTTTCCATGAAAAATCGACCTTCCCGGCATATTTTTTCTTTAAATTTGCCCAAGCTGGTTCGCACCAGTGGCACCACGACGACATAATATCTAGATAATAGGTTACTTTCATAGGGAAAAGGTGGTGGGTTGAGGGGTCTAAAAAAGCCCTCTAAACAGGAGATTTACCCCGCTTTCTTAAGACATCAAGTGCTTAAACCTTCAGAAATTGCTTGTGTCTATCCAAATGCAGGAAAGCCTAGCAAAAATTGTCATATGGCATCTGAATATACCGAATCCAGTATTAAAACCCTGTCTTCGACGGATCATATCCGTTTAAGACCTGGCATGTACATTGGGCGTTTGGGTAGTGGAACCCACGCTGAAGACGGCATTTACGTGCTTTTAAAAGAGACCGTAGATAATTCAATCGATGAATTTACCATGGGACATGGTAAGAAGATCGAAATCGAATTAACGGATAGAACCGTCAAAGTCCGCGATTATGGCCGCGGTATACCACTGGGAAAACTCTTAGAGTGCGTATCGATTATCAACACGGGTGCTAAGTATGATAGCCAAACCTTTAAAAAGGCCGTGGGTTTAAATGGTGTAGGTCAAAAAGCCGTAAATGCGCTTTCCTTAAGCTACCGTGCTCAGGCCGTACGTGAAGGTGAAACCAAGGTGGTTGAATTTGCTCAGGGCAAACTTAAGAAAGATCACAAGGTTACTAAGTCCACCGAGAAGAACGGTACGATCATTGAATTTACTCCAGACGAACAACTTTTCGGTAAGGATTATAAATTCCGCCGTGAGTTTGTTGAGGACATGCTTTGGACGTATGCCTATTTAAATCGTGGGCTTACCTTAACCTTAAATGGAACGGTCTATAAGTCAGATAATGGACTTAAGGATTTGCTTGAGAAAAACCTCACAGGAGAAGTGCTTTATCCGATCATTCATCTACAAGGTGAAGATATTGAAATAGCGCTTACTCATGGATCCCATTACGGAGAAGAGTACTACTCCTTCGTTAACGGTCAGCATACAACGATGGGTGGTACCCACCAGGCAGCTTTCAGAGAAGCTGTCGTAGATACGCTGCGTAATTTCTTTAAGAAAGATTTTGATGCTGCAGATATCAGACAATCAATTGTTGCGGCCGTATCGGTTCGCGTAATCGAACCCGTTTTCGAATCACAAACAAAAACAAAATTAGGTTCAGCTGATGCTGCTCCAGGGGGTCCTTCCATTAAGGACTTTATTGGTAAATTTGTTCAGCAAAGTCTCGACGGTTATCTACACAAAAATCCAGAGACTGCTCAGGCTATCCTTTCAAAGATTCAAGAAAGTGAAACAGAGCGTAAAGAGCTTGCTGGTATTCGTAACCTTGCTCGTGAACGTGGAAAGAAAGCATCCCTGCATAATCGTAAACTCAGAGACTGCCGTTTGCACTTAGGTGAGAAGGACCCTCGTTCTGAAAATAGTACGCTCTTTATCGTAGAAGGTGACTCAGCTTCGGGATCTCTCACAGCTTGCCGTGATGTGCAAACTCAAGCGGTCTTTGCTTTAAAGGGTAAGCCGCTTAATACATACGGACTTTCTAAGAAAGTAATCTACGAAAACGAAGAATTCCATCTGCTCCAGTCAGCGCTTAATATCGAAGAGGGCTTCGATGGACTGCGCTACGGCAAAATCGTTATTGCTACCGATGCAGACGTAGACGGTATGCACATTCGCTTACTGCTCATTTCGTTTTTCCTACAGTTCTTCCCAGAGTTAATTACGGCAGGGCGTTTATATGTGTTAGAAACACCTTTATTCCGTGTACGTAATAAGAAGGTAACGCATTACTGCTACAGCGAAAAGGAAAAAGATAAAGCGATGGATGAATTGGGAACGACTGCTGAGGTAACACGCTTTAAAGGTTTAGGAGAAATTTCAGCAAACGAGTTCAAAGACTTCATTGGTGAAAATATCCGTTTAGTGCCAATCTCACTCGCTCACTTACACAGTAGCGACGAACTCCTTTCTTTCTTCATGGGTAAGAATACTCCAGAGAGACAGGACTTTATTATTGAAAACTTGAAGATCGAAAAAGATCTCGTTGAAACCTGATTTTAGCAATGTCCGCAAAAAAAGCTTCCAGTAAAAACGGCGTATTTTCCTCTGAATCAACTCTAGCGACAAGCTACAGAGATTGGTTTCTTGAGTACGCAAGTTACGTAATCTTAGACCGCGCAGTTCCTCATATTAATGACGGACTAAAGCCCGTTCAGCGCCGCATTCTGCATACGCTGTGGGAAATGGACGATGGTCGTTTCCATAAAGTTGCCAATGTTGTTGGTGCGTGTATGCGCTTCCATCCTCACGGTGATGCTTCCATTGGAGCAGCGCTTGTTGGTATGGGACAACGTGGTTACTTAATTGAGCCCCAAGGTAATTTCGGTAATTTATTAACCGGTGATGATGCTGCAGCACCTCGTTACATTGAAGCACGTCTAACTCCGTTTGCTAAGGATGTTCTCTTTAATCCTAAGACAACGACTTGGCAGGCAAGTTATGATGGCCGCGCTCGTGAACCAGTTACACTTCCTGCAAAATTTCCACTCGTTTTATTAGACGGAGCTGAGGGTATTGCCGTTGGTTTATCGACAAAGATCTTACCGCATAACTTTAATGATCTGTGCCGTGCATCGATTAATCATTTACAGGGTAAGCGCTTTAGAATCGTACCTGATTTTCCAACGGGCGGTATTGCAGACTTCTCTGAATACAATGACGGAGAACGCGGTGGAAAAGTAAAACTACGTGCTAAGATTGAATCACGTGGTAAGTACGTCTTAGCAATTACTGAACTTCCTTTCGGAACTACGACTGAGTCGCTTATTGATTCGATTCTCGCTGCAAATGCGAAGGGTAAAATCAAAGTGCGTCACGTGGATGACAACACAGCAGACGCTGTGGAAATCTTAATTCACTTACCACAGGGCAGTGAGCCAGAAAAAGTAATTCAACAGCTGTACGTATTTACAGACTGCCAAGTCGCTATTTCTCCTGCGTCCTGTGTCATTGATAATGAGAAACCAGCATTTATTGGTGTTTCTGAAATTCTTAAGCGCAGTGCAGAACGCACCAAAGATCTTCTTAAGCAAGAATTAGATATCCGCCTAGCTGAATTAGAACAACAATGGCACTGGGACTCTTTAGAGCGTATCTTCATTGAAGAGCGTATCTACCGCAGAATTGAAAAATCAAAAACGTGGGAAGAGGTTCTTGAAGAAATTCGTGACGGCTTAAAGCCGTTTGTGAAGGGTCTTAAACGTCCAGTCACGGATGAAGATATTGCACGTTTAACTGAAATTAAAATTAAACGTATTTCAGCTTTCAACCGCTTCCAAGCGGATGAAGCTATGAAGAAGATCGAGTCAGAGATGAAAGAGGTTAAACACAACCTCAAGAATCTGAATGATTATGCGATCGCATGGTTTGAAAAATTAGCTGAAAAATACGGTAAGGGCATTAAGCGTAAGACTCAGTACGATGAGATTGAGCAGATCAGTGCTGCTGAAGTTGTATCTGCAAATCAGCGCTTATATGTAAACCGTGAAGAAGGTTTCGTTGGCTTAAACTGGCGTCAGCATGAATTCGTTCAGGAATGTACGATCTTGGATGATGTCTTATGTATCATGGCTGACACCGCCATGAAAGTTTCCCGCGTGGGAGACAAAATGTTCATGGGTAAAGATATCGTCCACTGTGCGATCTTACCTAAGGACGGCGACAAAGCTTTCTATGTCATGATGTATCAAGACAAAGAAAGTGGTAAGGCCTTCGTTAAAAAATTCCAAATCGGTGGTGTTACCCGTGATAAACTTTATCCGCTCGCAAAAGCGGAAGGATCTCGCGTGGTGTACTTCCAGCGTTTTGCTACGGAGAAAGCTATTCCTAAGAAATTAACTGTAACGGTAGACGGCCGAGGCGGTGCACGTGTTAAGGAATTTGATTTCGATATCACGGAAGTACCAGTCAGTAACCGCGCTGCTAAAGGTGTTACGGTCACGAAGTGGCTTGTTAAGACTGTTAAGCCAGCTGAGTAATCGGCTTTGCATAAAACGTAGGATAGCCTTCCAGCTTAATCTCGCTGGATTGGCTAAAAAAGGTGAATGCGAGTAGCACTTTCGCAAGGTTGTGCTACCTTGTAATTACGTGAACACCTCATCTTTACCTTCCGTTACCGTTTTAGGCTTAGGCATCATGGGAAGTGCAATGGCGCGCCGTATTCGTGCTGCTGGATTTCCACTTAAGGTTTATAACCGTAATGCTACAAAAGCATCTCCGTTTGCATCGGAAGGGTTTACGGTAGCGAAATCACCTGCTGAAGCAGTGGTAGGCTCTGACATCATTTTATGTATGGTTTCGGATGATAAAGCATCGGAAGCTATGTGGCTTGGTGAGGCAGGAGCTTTGAAGGCAGCTAAAAAAGGGGCTATACTGATCGATTTAAGTACGCTGACTGTAGGGTGGGTGACAGAACTAGCAAAGCATGCTACCCAACATGGGTGTGAATTTCTTGATAGCCCTGTCGCTGGAAGTAAGCCTCAGGCTAATGCGGGCGAATTGGTTCTATTCGTTGGTGGTTCAGATACAGCGCTAAACCGAGCACTCCCTGTTTTAAAAGTGATCTCTAAGGCAGTTAACCACCTAGGACCTACTGGCAGCGGGGCTAGGATGAAACTGATCAATAACTTCTTAAGTGGTGTTCAGGCGGCTTCTTTTGCGGAAGCCTTAGCGATTATTGAGCGAAGCGGACTAGACCGTGCTAAAGCCGTTGATTTAATCATGAATGGAACCCCTGGTAGTCCTATGGTTAAAACCATGGCGACACGGATGCTTTCCCCTGACTATGATAACACAAACTTTGCTTTAAGGCTCATGGCTAAGGATTTAGGTTATGCTGTGGAGGAGGGGAAGTCCCATGGAATTGGGATGATTTCGGCTGGCGCTGCCTTAGAAATCTTCAAAAAAGGTATCGAAATAGGCCTTGGGGATAAGGACCTTTCTTCGGTTGCTGAGACCTTCCGAAAGACAAAGTAGGGGTGGTTTTGGCCCTTTAGGCTTGGGTAGAAGCTTCGGTAGAGCCAAAAGTCAGCAAAAAAGCCATCATTTTTTTATAAAAGATTAATGTTTTAATTTCACTTTGCATTTGCTCGTATTCGGTCTGCTAGCTCACTGTTTAAGGAAAGTAATACATGTATCTTCAGGCGTTAACCTTACGCGGCTTTAAGTCGTTCGCAGACAATACCACTCTCAGGTTTGAACCAGGGGTCACAGCGGTCGTTGGACCTAATGGCTGTGGCAAATCCAACATCGCGGATGCGATACGCTGGGTGCTGGGTGAACAAAGCGCTAAGGCGCTTCGTGGCGGTAAGATGCAAGACGTCATCTTCGAAGGTGCAGATACACGTAAGCCTGCACAGCTGTGTGAAGTCGCTTTACTTTTAACGGACTGCGAAAAACAACTCGGTAGTGAGTATCACCAAATTGAGATCATGCGCCGGGTGCACCGCGATGGTCAAAGTGAGTATTTCTTTAATGGTCAGCCATGCCGCTTAAAAGATATCCAAAAATTATTTATGGATACGGGTATTGGTCGCACCAGTTACTCGATCATGGCTCAAGGACAGATCGATCAGATCTTATCCTCAAAGCCAGAAGAACGTAGAGCTGTTTTCGAAGAAGCTGCAGGTATTACGAAGTATAAGAGTCAGCGCCGCGAAGCCCTCAATAAGCTCGCACTGACAGATCAAAATCTTGCACGTGTTACCGATATTATCGGCGAAGTTTCCCGTCAGATTGGAACACTGCGTAGACAAGCAGCTAAGGCGATGCGCTTTAAGCGCCTAAACCACCGCTTAAAACATTTAAGTTTAGCATGGAGCGGCTATCAGCACGGGCTTGTATTTGCGACCTTAGGAGATCTTGAATCTCGCGTTAATGGCTTAAGAGATTCTGCGAATGAACGCCGCACGAGTTTAGAAACTCAACAACAAGCGCTCGAAGCTAAGAAAACGAACCGCAGTCGTTTAAATCAACAAGTTCAAGAAGCTCAACAGGCAGTCTTTGATTTAAAGACACAGCGTGAGCAAGCAGAGAACGCAGCTCGTTTAGCTGAAATCCGTAAGACAGGACTTGAAGAGCGTATTGGTTCTTCAAAGACAAATTTAGCTGAAGTAGAAATGCAGCTAAAGGAAGTTACTGCTCAGTTTGATACAGGCGCTCAAGACAAGCAACTTCAGCTCAACTTGCTTGGTAGCTCTGATCAAGTTTTCCAGCAGCGTAATCGTGATTTATCGATTATTGATGGAAAGGTAAGTAAGTTAGAACAAGAACTTCAACAGGCTAAGTTTGCTCTTTTACAGACTGAAAGTACGGTAGCTCGCTTAAGAACAGATTGTTCAGGTTATGAAGTAGAGCAAAAGACCAGTGTTCATCGCCATGAATCGATCGTTAAGGATATGGCGCAAGTTAAGGAAGAGTTGGCTACAGCTCAGAAGGCAGTAGAAGAAGCCGCAAATCGCTTAGCAGTAGTCACTCAAGAAAAAGCAAAAGCACAGGAGCAGGCTCAAGCTGCTCAGGCTGAACTTGCTGAAGCAACGCGTGAATTTAGAGAAGGGCAGAGACGCCTCCAAGAATTGGATCGTCAACTCGCTCAGCGCAGTGCTCGTTTAAAAGTTTTACAACAATTACAAGAAAAGTGGGAAGGCTTTGGTGAAGGTGCTAAGGCTGTTCTTCAGGGACGCTTAACGGATTCACTGGAAGGTAAAAAAGCGACTCCAATTCTTCAAGGACTCGATGTTAAACCAGAAGGTGCTAAAGCATTATCAGCACTTTTAGGAACAGCTGCTGAAGCAATCGATGTCGCTGATGTAGCTACAGCAAAACGTATTTTAGCGAAGTTAGAGTCAGATCAAATTGGTTCTGTTATTCTTCGTGTTCAAGAAATTGGCATTAAGCCAACCGAGGTCTCAGATTTACCTGCTGGACTTGTTTCTGCACGTACACTCCTTAAGGATCCAGACCAAGAGCATCCTGCAGTGGCTCTTCTTGATGCCTGCTACATCGTTGATGATTTAGGCAGTTTCTTAGATACTTGGAAAGCAAACCCAAGCTTAAGCTTTTTAGCAGTCGCTACACGTAAGGGTGAAGTCGTTGATCGCCGTGGTTTAGTCATGGGTGGTCATGCGAGCGAAAAGAAACAAGCAAACAGTCTTGTTCAACGTGAAGTGGATTTACGTGAAACAGCGCGTGCACTCAATGATGAGCAAAAAGCGCATGATGAACAACGTGCTAAGATTGATCTTTTAAACACTGCTGTAACTCAAGCTGAGCAAAAGATTGAGCAAGCACGTGAGGTTGTTTTACAGGTTACTCAAACCTCCGCTTCCGCACAGGCAGAACACCGTAATGCAGAGCGCTCGGCTGAAGACGTAGCGAATAAACTTCGCCGTATGGATGCTGAAGTTTCGGCATTAGAAGCAGCACGTAATGAAGCGCACACTCGCTGGGTAAAAGCTCAAGATTTACTCAAGAAGGCAGAGGACACAGACGCTGCACAGCGTAGTCATATTTCTAAACTTGATAATGATCTCGTTGCTTCACGTGCAGAGCGTGATGTGAAACGTGAGTCCTTAGCTCAAGCTCGTTTAGAGTTAGCTGACCGTAGACAAAAAGTGGAAGTCCTAGACCGTGGTTTAGGCGAAATGGAACGTCGCCGTCAGCAGCTTGCAGAATTACTCAGTCAGAGACAAAACGAAATCGAAAGCTGGTCAGAGCAAACGGTAGAATTAGAAAAAGAAACCAGCACGCAGAAAAATAAATCTACAGGCTTAGTTGATTCACTCACCCAAGCTCAGCAACAAGTAGAAGCAATTAAAGTCGAACTCGTTTCGATTGAATCTGAAATCGACGGCTTAGAAGCTTCTCAAGCTAAAGTACGTCAAGATTCAGAATCCGCACACTCCGAATTAAGTAAGAACGAAATTAAACTCGCTGAAAATCGTCAAAGAGCTCAATTCCTCTCTGAAGATGTTAATCGTGAGCACGGTCTTGATATTTCTACGGTTGATTGGAAGCAAATGCTTTGGAAAGCAGATGATGAACCAGAAGGTTTAAATCTCCTCGATATCGACGAAGAAGAAGATCAAGAAGCAAGTGCTCCAAAAGCACTTGAAGCAGGTAGTGATGCAGCTGCAGTTGCTGAGGGCACTGAAGAGCCAAAGAAAACACGCCGTAAAAAGGATAAAGTCCGCGGTGAGCCTACCGAAGCCGATTTGGCTGCAATGGATTCCACGAACTGGGACGAAATTAAAGCTCAAGTTGATGCACTACGTCAGCGTATTGCTACGATGGGTGCTGTTAACTTGGTTGCTATCGAAGAGTACGTTGCACTCAAAGAACGTCACGATTTCTTAAAGAGTCAGAGCACGGATCTTACTACTGCTAAGGCAGAACTACTTGCTGCGATTGATGAGATCAATAAGACCTCGCAAGCGCAGTTTGCTCTCACCTTTGAGCAGATTAAGAAGAACTTTGATTACACCTTCAAAACACTCTTCGGCGGTGGTAATGCTCAACTCGATTTAATTGTTACCGAAGATATTTTGGAAAGCGGTATCGAAATCGTAGCTCAACCTCCTGGTACAAAGCTCAAAGGTATTACACTCTTGTCCGGTGGACAGAAGACGCTCACTGCGGTTGCACTATTATTCGCACTCTACATGGTGAAGCCTTCACCTTTCTGTTTACTCGACGAATTAGACGCGCCGCTTGACGAATCTAACATTGGTCGTTTCACAGAACTCTTGAAGAAGTTTATCACTGATTCCCAGTTCATCATCATCACGCACAATAAACGCACCGTTGCAGCTGCAAGTGCGATCTATGGCGTAACGATGGAAGAGCGCGGCGTTTCAAAGATTGTTTCCATGGTATTTAACGCTCAACACGGCGAACCTGAAACAACGAGTCGAAACATCGCTGAATCTGTTGTTGCTGTAACACCGGGTGCTTCAAGCAAGTGAGCGAATGAAGGTCCTTCTTGTAGACGGATTTAATCTCGCTTACCGGTGTTTCTTTGGAATACCTGAACTTACTCGCTCCGACGGATTTCCAACGAATGCACTGCATGGTTGGACGAAAGCAATTTGGCGTTTACAGGATCAAGAAAACCCAGACGTAAGTGTTGTGTTTTTTGATTTAGGTGGCGCGCAAGATAGACTCGCACTTCATCCCGAATATAAAGCGCAGCGTAAAGAGATGCCTGAAGGGTTAGTGGCTCAGATTCCTGTGCTTAAAGATTTAACTCGGGCGATGGGAATTAAAGCTGTGGAACAACACGGCGTTGAAAGTGATGACCTACTTGCCTCAGAAGCGGTGCAACTCGCAAAAGGTGGTCATGAAGTTTTAATTTTAAGTTCTGATAAAGACTTTGCACAGATTGTTGGCGAAAGAATTACAATCATGCAGCCACCCGCTACCTCTAATCCAAAGCTTGGATGGAGACGCATGGACCGAGCAGGAGTAATTGAAAAGTTTGGGGTTCCTCCTGAAAAGATTGCTGATTACTTAGCACTTGTTGGTGACTCTGCAGATAATATTCCTGGTATCGATGGCGTTGGTCCTAAAACCGCAGTCAAATGGATGGATGCGTTTGGTGACTTGGAAGGTATTATTGCACACGCTTCTGAGTTAACACCGGAGCGCTTTCGGACACCGGTAGCCGAGGCAGCAGAGCGTCTGAGGTTAAATCGTACCTTAACGACCCTTAATTTAAATCACCCAGTATTACCTATAGAAGTGGGTAAACCAAAGCATGCAGAGTTGTATAAGCTATTGGATGACATGCAGATGCGATCTACTTTAGCAGAGGCTCAGAAGCGCTATGGGCAGCCAGAGTTGTTTTAAAAAGTAACGAAACTCTACGCTATTTGCCCGTGACAGGTAAGCGTAGTCTTGCTTTTACTTAAGCGTGCCAGAATCAAAGCCATTACTCATGTTGGGTCTACCTAAGGGTAGTCTCGAAGACTCCACGAAAGCGCTTTTTGCAAAAGCAGGGTGGAAAATTACGACATCCTCACGTTCTTACAAGCCATCGATCGATGACCCAGAACTCGATGGTCGTTTTGTGCGTGCTCAAGAAGTGAGCCGTTATGTTGAGCATGGATTTTTTGATTGTGGTCTAACAGGCTACGATTGGATTCAGGAAAATAATTCTGATGTCGTTGAAGTCTGTGATTTAATTTACAGCCGTGCCTCGGTTCAGAAATCACGCTGGGTATTATGCGTTCCTGAAAGTTCTTCATTTAAGAAACCAGAAGATTTAGCAGGTAAGCGTGTTGCTACAGAATTAGTAGGAACCGTAAAACGGTATTTTGAAAAAAAGAAAATCAACGTTGAAGTTGAATTTTCATGGGGCGCAACCGAAGTCAAAGTTCCTGATTTAGTTGATGCGATTGTCGATATCACAGAAACAGGAAATTCGATCAGAGCTAACAAGCTTCGCATTATTGATACGCTGCTTGAAACGAATACAAAATTTATTGCTAACAAGAAGAGCTGGGCTGATCCAGCGAAGCGCCGTAAGATTGAAACGATTGCGCTTTTACTTACCGGTGCTCTAGAAGCTGGATCTAAAGTAGGCCTTAAGATGAATGCTCCGAAAGCAGCTCTAGAAGCTATCTTAAAGACAATTCCAGCCCTTCGTAACCCAACGATTTCTACACTCTCTAATCCAGAGTGGGTTGCTCTCGAAACAATCATTGATGAAAGTGTTGCGAGAGAAATTATTCCTGAACTTAAACGCATTGGTGCTGAAGGTATCGTCGAGTATCCACTTAATAAAGTGGTGTACTAATCATTATGGCCACAGTCAGAGCTGTTACTTTAGGTCTGTTGCAGCATGCCTGTGGGCCTGATCGTGCTTCTAATTTAGCTACAACCCTTAGGCTTGCTGAAAAAGCAGTTAAGTCGGGAGCTCAGATTATTTGTACGCAGGAACTTTTTTTAACACCGTATTTTTGTCAGACAGAAGATTATAAAAATTTCGAACTCGCGGAAGATATTCGCGGAGAAACTACGCAGGCACTCCAAGCATTCGCGAAAAAGCACGGTGTGGTCATGATTGGATCGTTGTTCGAAAAACGGACACAGGGTCTCTATCACAATACTGCAGTCGTGATTGATGCCGATGGATCGTATTTGGGGTGCTACCGCAAAATGCACATTCCGGATGATCCACTTTTCTACGAGAAGTTTTATTTCACGCCAGGTGATCTCGGATTCAAAGTGTTTGAAACCCGTTTTGGAAAGGTGGGTGTATTGATTTGCTGGGATCAGTGGTATCCAGAAGCAGCGCGGTTAACAGCGATGCTGGGAGCCGAGATTATCTTTTATCCCACCGCGATTGGCTGGCATCCTAAGGAGAAGCAAGCTCAAGGAGAGAAACAGCACGGCTCTTGGGAAATTATTCAACGCTCACATGCTGTTGCAAATGGTTGTTATGTAGCTGTTTGTAATAGAATTGGCCATGAATTAAGTGCCGGTTCAGACGGGATCGATTTTTGGGGACAGAGTTTTGTCGCTGGAACCAGTGGTGAAATTTTAGCGAAGGCTTCATCAACCGAAGAAACAGTCGTAATTGCTACGATTGATCTAGAAAAAATGGATGATACGCGTACTCATTGGCCTTTCCTAAGAGACAGAAGGATAGATGCTTACGGAAATATTACGAAGCGATTAAGCGATTAATTTTCGGCTGGCTTGCAAGGTGGATAAGGGTGGCTAGAATTACCCTTCCTTCAACGTTATGGCCACAAACCGCACATTATCTCAAACACCTGCTGCTTTGGGATATGCTATGCCGGCGGAATGGGAGAAACAGGAAGCTATTTGGATTTCTTGGCCTCACCGTAAGTTAACGTGGCCCCGTCATTTTAGACCAATACCGGGCATCTTTGCTAAAATCATTGCTACGATTAGTCACTTTGAGGAAGTCAGAATTAATGTACCTCGGTCGCTTAAACGTAAGGCAGTGTCGTTAGTGAAGCATGCGGGTGCAGATATGGGGAAGGTGACTTTCTATGAACACCCAACCAATGATGCGTGGTGTAGGGATCATGGACCTATTTTTGTTAAACATAAAAAGACAGGTAAACTTGCACTTACCGATTGGAACTTTAATGCCTGGGGAGAAAAATATCCTCACTTTTTATTAGATAATCAGATCCCAAAACGTATTGCTTCTGCACTTGGTGTTAAACGTTTTGCGAACGAGATGGTGTTAGAAGGTGGTTCGATTGATGTAAATGGAGCAGGGTTACTGCTTACGACAGAGGTCTGTTTACTTAATAAAAACCGCAACCCGCATTTAAGCCGTAAGGAAATTGAGCAGAACCTAAAAGCGTTTCTTGGAATAAAAAAAGTAATCTGGCTAGGTGAAGGAATTGTAGGAGATGATACGGATGGTCATGTGGATGATCTGACTCGTTTCTTTGGTAAGAACTCGATTATTACGAGCGTTGAGAAAAATACATCTGATGTGAATTACGCTGCACTGAAAGAAAATCGTGAGCGTTTAAAATCACTGCGTAATCTATCTGGTAAGCCTTTTGAGGTTGTTGAACTTCCAATGCCTGGTCCGGTAAGATGTGAAGGTAAACGCTTACCAGCAACCTACGCTAATTTTTTAATTTTAAATGATGCTGTTCTTATGCCTTCTTTTAGACAGCCTAAAAAAGATAAGCAGGCTCAAGAAATTTTAGCTCACTGTTTTCCGACCCGTCAGATTGTACCGATTGATTGTGTAGAACTAGTATGGGGACGCGGAACACTTCACTGCATTACTCAACAACAACCTGCTTCATGAAACTCTCTTTCTTATTTATTTTTGCCTTAGTGTTAGTAGCAGGTTGTGAAGATATATCGGATACGATTCATAATTATGTCCCTAATAAGCCAGAGCCGAGCGTGCATGTATTTAACGCGGATCCGCGTAAAACCTATGCTGCAGCAAAGACTGCGCTTGAACAGATTGGGTTTCATTATGTGTCAGGAGGTCCCGCTACAGGACGTTTATATGCGATCAGTGATGTCTCGGCGGGTGACTCCCAGGGTAGTTCGCATCAATACACTTTGACCGCAACGTTTCATGCTTTGATTGATGGATCGGGTACAGATGTGACGTTAAGCCTCACCGAAGTCATTGAAGCTGATACACAAAAGCATCAAGGGATGGGTACAGAAGCGGGACTAAAAGACACGGCGTTAGTAAATATTTACTATAGAGCAATTGCGCAAAATTTAGGGTTAACCTACGTGCGTTAAGTAGCGCTGATTTTTGTTTATAAATACTGATAAATACGGTTGCTAGTGTGAAAATTTAGTTTTTATTTTTGCTACTGATACGCCTTCAACTATCCCCTTTGGTTATTGGCACTCCTTATTAGTTTACTCTCTTACAACCGTTGATAGCTGCTTCAACTAGTTACTTTCGCTTAGGCTTTCTGTGCCTAATAACCATCTTATGTACACCGCTTCTTTCACTTAAGGCGGCTGATCCTGTGCAGGCTGATCTCATCGTTTACGGAGGAACTCCTTCCGGAATTATAGCAGCTTATGAGGCAGGACTTCATGGTAAATCTGTTGTATTAATTGAACCGTCGCAGCATCTAGGCGGTATGATGACAGCCGGCTTAACAGCAAGTGATTATGGTGATCCAACAACCGTAGGTGGTAAGGCGCTCGAATTTTTTTACCGCGTAAACGAACTCTATCAATCGATGCAGGCTTCATCGAATAGAGTGGGAGCTAAGCGTGCTCAGTCTGTAAGTAAAATTGTATATCCACAGTGGGATTATGAATCTCACATTGGTGAAAAAGTATTTAATCAGATGCTTATGGAAGCAGGAGTTACCTGTATATTAGGTCAACGTATCGACCGAGTTGGGGGAAGAGGTATTTATAAGGCAGGTAATCATATTGTATCGATTGCTATGGAGACGGGTGAGGTCTATCAAGGTAGCGTTTTTATTGATGCTACGTATGAGGGAGATTTAATGGCGCTAGCTGGTGTTCCGTATATCGTTGGTCGTGAGAGTGCTACTGCTTATAATGAACCGCTTAATGGATTTCAGCCACAGCCTCAGTTTACTGGCATTGTCGATCCATATGTAGTAGCAGGAGATGCGACCAGTGGGTTATTGCCTGGTATCGAACAAACGATTACTGAAAATCTAGGTGATGCTGACGACCGCGTTCAGTCGTATAATTTTAGATTATGTATGACAAATGATCCGCAGAACATGGTATCAGCAGTAAAGCCTTCGCATTATAATCCTCTTGATTACGAGCTATTGTCACGGCTTATCGCTAGCAATCCAAATTCTGTGTTTGGTCAAGATATAGCTAAGTTTGTGTCACTTCCTAATAATAAAGTAGATGTGAATGCCGCTAATGAATTTTCTACAGACTTAATTAGCCCTTATACTAAAACTTGGGCTGAGGCATCATATACGCAGCGTGATGAAATCACGGCTCATTATGTAGATTATATTAAAGGCTTTTTATGGTTTGTAACAAATGATCAACGCATCCCTCAGTCTATTCGTGATCAAGCATCGCAGTGGGGTTTAGCTGCAGATGAGTTCGTGGATAATAATAATTTACCTTATCGTTTATACGTACGTGAAGCGCGTCGTATGCAGGGTTCGTATTTAATGACTGAAGCTAATATTGAGGGAACTGTCTTTGTGTCAGATCCTATTGCAGTAGGTAGTTACGGAATAGATTCTCACTTTGTATCCATGTATTTAGATTCTCAGGGTCAATTAAACTTGGAAGGAGGTTTGTGGGAACAGGGCATAAACTACGGTATCAGCTACCGCTCGTTACTCCCTAATCAGACCGATTGTGATAATCTCATAGTTCCTGTGTGTGTATCAGCTACCCATGTTGCTTTTGATTCAATGAGAATGGAGCCTGTTTTTATGGAAATGGGCCATGCAGCTGGGGCAGCCGCATCGTTGGCAATAGATAATGCAACTAGCGTACAATCAGTAGATTACGATGATCTCTCTACTATTCTAACCAACGAGGGTCAGGTTATTGTAGATCCTGATTGGTTTGCAGACTTTACTTCTCGTTAGTTTTCGCTTGCTCGGGGCTTCTCAGACTGGGATTCTGACCGTTCGCGGTCTTTCTATTGGTCAGGTCAACGTATCCGCGATGCTCTCGTTGGCCTATCCCGTTAGTCAAACAGTCAACCCTCGGTTTTTGCTTCAAAAGAGTAAAAATCAATCCGGATGTTCGAATGTTTTTTGGAGCAGAAACATTTGTTTTATCCACCCATGTATATGAGTTCAGTAATGCAAGATCTACTCGCGCAGTCACCCTTCGACAAGTTGAAGGAAGGCGCGATTATCCCAGGTACCATCACCGAAATTCGCCAAAATGAAGTCGTAGTCGACATCGGCGGCAAATCAGAAGGTATCATTCCAGCCAACGAATTTATTGATATTGGAGATCTCCAAATTGGATCCCAAATCGAAGTGCTCGTTGAAAAACTTGAAGACAAGTATGGCAATCCAACGCTTTCTTTCGACAAAGCTGAGCAAAAGAAAAATTGGGATAATATCCTCACAAAATTTCCAGAAGGCTCAATCGCTACTGGTCGCGTAAAAGCAAAAGTTAAAGGCGGACTCATCATCTCCATTGGTGTTGATGCTTTCATGCCTGCTTCACACATCGACATTCAGCCACCCAAGAATCTCGATCAATACGTTGGCCAAACTTACGATTTCAAAGTTCTTAAAATTAACCTCGAGCGTAAGAACATTGTTCTTTCACGCCGTGAATTAATCGAAGAACAACGCACTTCAAAACGCCGTACGCTTCTTGATTCCATTCAACCTGGTCAAGTTCGTAAGGGTGTTGTTAAGAATATCACAGACTTCGGTGCATTCATCGATCTCGATGGTATGGACGGCTTACTCCACATCACCGATATGAGCTGGGGCCGTATTTCTCACCCATCAGAAATGTTAAAGCAGGGTGAAGAAATCCAAGTTATGATTATCGAAGTAAACCGCGATAAAGAGCGTGTTTCACTCGGTCTCAAACAGACAACCCGTAATCCATGGGATGAAATCGAACGTAAGTTCCCAGTCGGTGCTAAAGTACACGGCAAAGTCGTTAACTTGGTACCATACGGTGCATTCGTTGAATTAGAACCAGGCGTAGAAGGCTTAGTTCATATCACCGAAATGTCTTGGACAAAACGTATCACAAAGCCATCTGAAGTTCTTAAAGTTGGCCAAGAAGTTGATGCAGTTGTTCTCGGAATTCAAAAAGACGAACAGAAGATCTCACTCGGTCTTCGCCAACTCGAACCAAACCCATGGGATATGGTCCGCCATAATTACCCAATCGGTGCACGCGTTCGCGGTAAGGTTCGCAACATGACAACTTACGGTGCCTTTATCGAACTCGAAGAAGGTATCGACGGTATGGTTCACGTTTCAGACATGAGCTGGACACGCAAAGTTAACCTCCCATCCGAAATGTTAAAGAAGGGTGACGAAGTTGACGCAATCGTTCTTGATGTTGATCCATCACAACAGCGTATCAGCTTAGGTATGAAGCAACTCGGTATTGATCCATGGTCAGATATCGACTCCTTCTTCAAGATCGGTGACGTTGTAACAGGTAATGTTACAAAGGTTACTTCATTCGGTGCATTCATCGAATTGAAGGACGGTATCGATGGCCTTGTTCACATCTCACAAATCAGTGAAGATCGTATCGACAAGGTTAAAGATCATCTAAAGCCTGGCCAATCAGTCAGTGCTCGCGTGATCAAGATCGACCGCGATGAACGCCGTTTAGGTCTCTCAGTCAAGGCAGCAAACTACACGAACGAGCAATTAGCCGCTGAAACAGCGACTTATGAAGCTCTCAAACGTAGCGCTGGTAATGACATGATGAACCTCGGTGATATCTTAGACGAGGCGTCAAAGAAAGAAGATGAAACTCAAAGCTAATCGCTTTTGAGCTAATCTTTTAGCTTTTATTTAAAAAGCCCGATCTTAACCGATCGGGCTTTTTTATTTTTCAGATCGGCCTTGCGACTTAGGGATTGGATAGTCAGTTTTCTACGAGTGAAAATTGGATTTTTAGGTGGGTGTTTTGACCCCATTCATTTTGGTCACCTTATGGCGGCGCAAGATGCTTTTGAGCAGTTCAAGCTTGATCGCTTGATCTTAGTGCCTGCTGCACAAACACCGCTCAAACCTAACGAAGTCCAATCGAGTGCAGAAGATAGACTTGCTATGCTTAAGGCTTCGATTGAGTGGGATCACCGCTTCGAGATGTCTGATTTTGAATTAAAACGAGGCGGAATTAGTTACACGATCGATTCAGCACGTCATTTTAAATCTCTTTTTCCAAATGACGACCTATACTGGATTATAGGGGGCGACCAATTGCCTCGGCTACACTTGTGGAAGGATATCACCGAACTCGCTAAGCTTGTTGAGTTTATCTTCCTGGAAAGGCCGGGATATCCTATTAAGGCTCAGCCATCTATTCCAGGGCTTAAATTGCATCGTTGCGATGGACACTTACTTGCTGTAAGCTCTACAGAATTAAGAGAACGCACACGCTTGGGACTTTCACTCGATTATTTCGTCCCGCATAAGGCGATTGTGTATATCAAAGAAAAACGTCTTTATCAGGATAACCTATGACATCTGGAAAACTTTCATCTTACGAATTAACGCAGTTGTGCTGTAAGGCACTTGTAGAAAAGAAGGCAGAAAATGTACGCATTCTTAAGGTGGCTGATCGTTCTTCAGTTACAGACTACATGATAATTGCAACGGGTACCTCCGAGCCACATTTACGTGCTTTGAGAGTAGAACTGCACCGTGCTTTAGCAGATAGTCCTGCGCGCGTTATTGGTGTTGATACCAGCAGTGAGAGCGGTTGGACTGTGGTGGATCTCTTTGATGTGATGATTCACTTGTTTAGTGCTGAAGCACGAAACCGCTATAAATTAGAAAATTTATGGAGAGAAGCGGAAGCAGTATCTCTAAATAAAGTCCTAGGTCTTCCTGAAAAGAAAGAGGAAGTGGTCGCTGTTAAAAAACCAGCAAAGGCAAAACCAGCAAAGGCAAAGCCAGCTAAAGCAAAACCAGTTAAGAAAGTTGCAGCAAAGACAAAAGTTGCTCCAAAGAAGAAGGCTGTTTCAAAGTCTAAGAAAAAAGCTAAGGTAGCTGTTAAGGCTAAGACAAAATCGAAGCCTAAGAAGGTTACTAAGCCAAAGACTGTAAAGAAGCCAAAAGCTAAGCTTAAGAAGAAGCGCTAAAAGCCGTAACTCAGAGCGGAAATAAATTTCTGCTCTGTACGTGCAGTGGGATCGAGCGTTGCGTTGTTGTATTCGTACTCGAAGCGTAAATTGTAACTAAGCGTATTGGTAATCTTGCTCTCTAAGTTAGTAAGTATCTTGTAATTGTATTCAGCAATAGAGGTGCTTACTTGCTGTGTGAGAGAAGGTATTAGCCCATTATGATTTTGCATGAGCGGTGAGTACTCAATCGATGCATCTTGGGTAAATTTGATACGGGAATTGATTTTGTAACTAAAATCTTCAGATGCTTTTCCTAAGTAGGAGAAACCTCCTTCAACACCCGTAGCTCGTAAGTTTTCACCGGTTAAACCAAAGACTACGTTTACTGCTTTTCTTTTATCGTCGATAACTTTGAAACCTACACCTGCGTTCTGCTCAAATTGATAGTTAATTAACTGTATCTTGTCCTTATTGAAGGAGGTTTCAGTCTGACTAAAAAGAAGAGGGCTAAGGGTGTGTCTCCATCTAAAGCTACCGTCTGCTTGCTCGGCAGTTGGAATTTGTGCCGAGTCTGAATAGAGAATACGCGCTTTTGCGAGATACTCATCTATATTTACGGTTTTTGTATCTTCGGCTCTAATAGAAAGATTTGTAGCATGAATTCCTAAAGCAGTTTGTTCAGAATAGCCTAATTCTAATTTTCCTTTCCATGGATTCTTAGGTGCAGGAGGAACTTTTTTTGCTATAACTTTAGGTTCAGGTGTAGCTGTTTCGGAGGGCTTATTAGTCTTATTGTCAGTATCTAGGATTTTAGCTGATGATGCATCGAGAGTAACCATGGTTTTAAGTGCATCAGAATAGAAATATAAGACCCCTTGCTTTGAATCTACGACATGCCCTGTGAGTTTATCTCCATTGGGCATCACTAAGACCGATCCTTTGGAAAGCGATACACTGATACTGATGAGTATCATCGCTACAATATTGAGTCTTAATGGCATACTTTATCTCTAATAAACATTAACAAAGACGCATGTTTTATCTTCCTAGTTACATAGACCAAAAATTGCCTTGATGGTTCAGCTTAAATGCAATTCTTTAAGTCTATGAAACGGATACGCCCCGTCCGAGGCTTTACAGTAATCGAAGTTGTTATCTTGCTACTGATTATTGCGCTACTTTTAGCGATGGCTATCCCAGCACTTCAAAAGATACGACAAGCTAAAATGGAACGTGCAGCTGCGCCTGAAGTATCAGCGCCAGCGAAGCAATAAGTTTAACGCATTACGTTATACTTAAATATTGCCCAGATGGCTCTAAAGCCGTCGCGCCAACCAATCTTTTTTCCTTCTGCATAGGTGCGTCCGTAATAGCTGACTCCGACTTCGTAAATTACTACGTTAAGCTTGGATAGTTTTGCAGTTACTTCTGGTTCAAAACCAAAACGATTTTCTTCAATCGTCACTTTATTTAAAACCTCACGGCGACAGACTTTGTAGCATGTTTCCATGTCTGTGAGATTTAGATTTGTAAACATGTTAGAAAGTAGGGTGAGGAATTTATTACCTACCATATGCCAGAAATAAAGCACACGGTGCGCTTGACCACCCATAAAGCGTGAACCGAAAACGACATCAGCTTTACCATCCACAATAGGCTTAATTAAAATAGGATATTCGTCTGGATCGTATTCTAGATCAGCGTCCTGAGGTATAACAATATCACCTGTAGCTGCAGCAAATCCTGTTCTTAAAGCAGCACCTTTACCCTGATTAACTTCGTGATAAATAATTTTATCTACGAGCGGTGCTATTTGGGTTCTTAAAACATCACGAGTCCCATCGCGGGAACCGTCATCAACGATGATGATTTCTTTATCTTGAAGGGGAGATGAGCGTACACGGTCAATGATAGTCCGTATAGTACGAGATTCGTTGTAACAAGGAATGACGATTGAGACGCGCATGATTGTAAAAGTTATAGTGCCCTACGTGTCTTCCATAAGTCGAGGTCAACTTTAGCCCAATTTATAGAAGTTTCGCTTAGGTTTTGAGGAGAAATAAGCCGTGAAAGAACGAGTCCAAAGTAAACAGTTTCCCAGAATTGGTAAAGACTAGGATCTTGAGGGGTATGTTCCGGTACGGCTATTCCTCGAGGTGTTTTATTACCCAGGCATTCTTTCATCCAGTAAAGCACATGGGTGTCTAGCACCGCTAATTGCTGGTTTTTACGGGAATGCAGAATGAAGAATTTAGCCGTCTTAATGCCTATCCCGGGGAAGGTTATTAAGGTTTCCCACGTGCATGTTTTTAAATCTAACCCCGCTTGTGCAAGCTGACTAAATCCTTCCGTTAGGAGCCTATATTTACCCATTTTAACCCGCTTTAATTCGGAGGTTAAACTTTTGGAGGCGATTAGATTTCGGATATACGCGAAAGGAGACTTTCCTTGAAGAAATGCTTCAAGTTTTAGGCACTGCTGATCAGCATTCTTGCCTGCTACGCTTAAGCAAAATAACAGGAATTCTTCGAGTTGCGCATCCGTGCGCTTAAAATCAGTGACCTGATGCGGATCAACCATGGCCCTGAGGTTTAGACCATAAAAAGCTTTGCGTTGTAGCAATGACTTTCCCGTCTGCTCCAATGAGATCTACACGCCATGCAATCGGGTGGGTGTCGCTACCTGTCCAGTCGCTGCCTGTTAATCCGAGTAGGTATTGATGCTCGCCAGGTTCTTCGCTCACGGCGAAGATTTTTTCTCGGGCCTCTAGCCAATAAGGTGTTATGTACTGAACAGAAAAATGAGCTCCCTTCAGTGAGTAGGTTGGATGGTTGACTCGAACGTAAAAATAGTAACCTGAGCGGGATTTAGGCTGGGTGCGTAAAATGATTTTACCGTCAGTAATTTCAATACCGTCGAAGTATTCAGATATCCGTCTAAACGAATTTGCATCCCGCCAACCCGGCCAGACACGGATAAATTCAGCATCCGCAGCCTTCAGGGGAAGGCTTAACAAAAGAGTAAGTAAGAGTAAACACGTGCGGCGCATAGCTAAAACCTCTACCAATGCACCCTAAGCGCCCAAAAAAGGCAAACGCACATTTTAAGGAGCAACTAATTCAATATACTGATAACGGTGTATACCTAGTAGCGAACTTTCCCACCCATGCACAGCTGGGTTAATAAGGTAAGTCCTCGTTCCATAGAAGACGGGAGCAATAGGGGCTTCATACAATAAGCGCGACTCAGCCTTCTGAAGCAGTTCAAAACGCTTTTTAGGATCTAAGGTTTCGTTAGCTATCTTATCTAGCTTATCAAATTCGGGATCAACCCAACCCGTGCGATTATTACCGCTATCACTTAAGAATAAATCGATATAGGTACTTGGATCATCAAAATCTCCAACCCAACGAGACCTAGAAATTTGGTAATTAAGGGTGCGTTGGTTATCTAGCCAGATACGAAAATCAAGGTTTGCGAGGTTGATTTTAATCCCAAGGTTATTTCTCCACATATTCTGAATAGCTTCAAAAACTTTGGTATTAATGGCGTCCGTATTCATTTGTAGTTCGAGAATAGGAAAGTTTTTTCCATCGGGATAACCAGCTTCAGCAAGTAGCTTTTTAGCTAATGCAATATCGGTTACGGCTTCTGCTTTGGGGTTATAGCCGCCAGTATTTAAAGGAGTTAAAGCATGAGCAGGAGTTCTACTATTATAAAGAACATCGCGAGCAATAGCTTCTCTATCTATGGAAAGACTTAGAGCTTGTCTTACACGGCGATCATTTAAGGGTTTTTTAGTTACATTAAATCGTAAAAACGAGCTATCGCTAAGCGGATCGATACGTAGCAAAGATGGATTGTTTTTTTGATAATGAAGGATTCTGTCAGGTAATAAATCCCATGTCATATGCAACTGACCTGATCTAAAATTAGCTTCATCTGTAGCGATATTATCGTTTGGAAAGAATACCACTGCATTAAGACGGCGATTAGGATTATCCCAGTAATAAGGATTTTTTGTAACAATGATGCGTGAATTCGGCTCCCATGACTTTAGGATAAAAGGACCATTGCCTACAAAGTTTTCAGGTTTAGTCCATGCAGTCCCGCGTTTATTAAAAGCGTTAAAGCGGGAAATTGTTTTTTGATGTACGGGAAACCATACCTGATGAGCGACTAAAGTTGGTAGGTATGGGCATGGACGACCTAATGTAATTTCTAATATATTTTTTTGTGGAGCTTTAATTCCTACGCGGGAAAATTCTTTTAGTGCTCCTGTGTTATATGCTTCAGCATTTAATACGGGGAAAAGTAGATATGAATATTCGCAGGCTAATTCAGGGGAAAGAGCACGCTTAACGGAGTATACAAAATCTTCTGATGTAACTGGATCACCATTTGACCAGCGTGCGTTATCTCGAATATGAAACGTATAAATTCTGCCATCCTTTGAAGACGTCCAGGTATCTGCCACTCCGGGGACGGCTTGAGAGGTTTTCTCATCAATACATGTGAGTCCTTCGAATAAAGAGATTAGGATATTATAGTCTGCGAGTGCGGTACATACGTGAGGATCTAAATCTTGAGGCTCTGAGCCGTTACCAAGCAGAAGCGTTTTTGTTTTCACTGCATCATTCGCAGGAGTTGAGGCTCGTTTACATCCACTGAATAATCCAGTGAATGCTAGTAGAGATAAAATTATAACACGTACCTGTTTCATCGAGTAGATGCGCTTTGAGATGGTTTTAATAAAGGAGCGACAACTTTCCAAACACCCTCAGCTACGATTTTAGAGCCTTCACTATTAGGATGAATTCCATCGGCTTGATTAAGTGAGGGAACAGCACCTACGCCCTCGAGGAGGAAAGGCTCAAAAGTAACATTTTCTGAGTTAGCTACTTCGCTAAAAACATCTGAGAAAGCTTTACGATAAGCATCCCCATAATTGATTGGAAGCTGCATCCCAGCAATCGCAATTTTTGCCTTTGGTTGCTTTGCTCGAATCTTAGAAATTATTTTTTGCAGATTTAATTTAACCAGTGAAGTTGTAATGCCGCGTAGACCATCATTGGCTCCCAGTTCAATGAAAATGATATCGAATGGCTGTCGCATAACCCAGTCGATACGTTTTAGTCCTCCAGAGGTGGTGTCGCCGCTAAGTCCAGCATTGACTACTTTCCATGGTAGATGAGCCTCATTAATCTTCTCTTGAATTAAGGCGGGAAAACTTTCCCTTTCGGGTTCTTCTAGACCATAGCCTGCTGTTAAACTATCACCAAAAAAGATAAGTGCGTGTTGTGGCTCTTCAGCCCATAACGAACCTATTACACTTAAGCTTAGTAAGCTTAATGCAATTACCTTACTCATAAACTGATTCTTTAGATTCACGTAATTAAAATTCTAATAGGTTTATTTACGATTCACAATCAGCTAAACTTACTTCAGTGTCCAGTCGCAGCTTTATGGCATTCATACTTAAAATGGCTTGGAAAGATTCTCGGGCTTCGAGAAGTAGGCTTCTTCTTTTTTCTCTTTCGATCGTTTTGGGTATTGCTGCACTCGTTGCTCTAGGGTCGTTAAGTGTCAATTTGACTAGTTCAATTCATGACCAGGCGCAGAGCCTTTTAGGGGCTGATATTTCTGTAAGTGCTCGTTCAAATTTTAATCCTCAGTTAGAGGCAAAAATAAAAACACTTGGTGCTAAGATGGCACACGGCAGGACCTTTACTGCTATGATTGTTTTCCAGGGGAAAGTGGCAGCAACCCGCTTAGTTCAGGTTAAAGCACAAGAAGAGCTTTTCCCTTTTTATGGCGAAATTACAACAGAGCCAGCAGGAGCTATCGCGTATTTAAAAAATCAACAGGCAATACTGCTAGAGCAAACGCTTATGTCGCAGTACCAGCTAAAAGTCGGTGATCAGGTCAAATTGGGACAGTTGTTTTTTACAGTAGGTGGAGTCTTGAAAAAAATTCCAGGAGAGTCTCTCGCTGCTTCCTTACTGCCTCCGCGTGTTTATATTCCTTATCGCTTGATAGATAAAACAGGATTGGCGGGTAAAGGAAGTTTAGTCTCTTACTCTCTAGCACTTCAATTGCCGTACGGTGTTGATCCAGATAAAACAGTAACCGATCTTAAATCAGCTTTCCCGAAAGAGCGTGTTAATTTTGAAACAGTAGTATCGAGGCAGAAACAGCTCGGGCGAGTGGTTGATAATGTAACTGCTTTTTTAAGTTTAGCTGGATTCATATCATTAATTTTGGGTTCTATTGGCGTTGCGAGTGCGGTGCATGTTTATATCACTCAAAAGCGTGCAACGGTTGCTTTAATGCGCTGCTTAGGGGCGCGTGGCTCACAAAGTTTTGGTGTCTATCTTGTGCAAGGTTTGGCTTTAGGTCTGCTTGGCTCTTTCTTGGGAGGGCTCTTAGGTATCATTTTTCAACTGCTCGTACCGTTAGCGATTAAGCAGGTCATGCCACTTGATATAAATTTTGCACTTTCATATAGCTCACTGTTACGAGGAGTTGGAGCAGGGTGTTTGATTAGTAGCTTATTTACAATCATGCCACTACTTACAATTCGTAGTATTTCTCCTTTAGAAACTATTAGAACAAGTAGTTTAAATGAAACACGTGGGAGGATATCTTTAGATCCTTATCTAATCAGTGTGATTGGGCTACTTGTTATATCGGTTCTTGTCTTTGCTGTAACTCAAACTCGGAGTATAGCGCTTGGTTTAGGTTTCGTTGGTTTTTTGGGTCTTGGGTTTATTTGCCTCTATGGTGTTGCCCGTTTGGTTCAGTGGATTACAAAAAAAATAAATATCAAAGCGCTCCCGTTTGTTATACGGCAAGGAATCGCAAACTTATATCGTCCAAATAATCGGACCTCACTACTTCTTGTTTCCTTAGGCTTAGGTACTTTTTTAACACTTACGTTATTTTTAACTCGCACCTCGATTCTTAGGGAACTTTCTAATGGCGCAGAAGGTGCCAGTGCTAATCTTTTATTTCTAGATATTCAAAATGATCAAATTGATGACGTAGCAAAGTTACTTGATGAACGTGGAGCACCGCTTTTAAGGAAAGCTCCTATTGTTGCTATGAAAATGACTGCGGTTGGGCATGTTCCTGTGGAGGATATAACGCGTAGTGAAAAAAAGAAACGCGGTGGGTGGGCGCTAAAATGGGACTATAGAACAACCTATAGGTCTACGTTAACACCATCGGAGCATATCATTAAAGGTAGCTTTGTTGGAAAAGTAGCAACCGATACTCAGATTATTCCAATCTCAGTTGAGAAAAGTTTAGTGGATGATCTTGGACTTAATCTAGGGGATGAGATAGATTGGGATTTGCAGGGAGTGATACTTCACACAGTCGTTTCTAGTGTACGAACGGTTGAGTGGAGGCGTTTAGAGACTAATTTCCTCGTGGTTTTCCCAGAAGGAGTACTTGAAACAGCACCTCAGTTTTATGTAGGTGCCGTAAGAGCATTATCACCAGAAGCATCCAGTCTTTTGCAGCGTGCAATTGTGGATGCCTATCCAAATATCACAGCTATTGACCTTCAGATGGTGCAGGAAACCTTGGATAATATTTTATCTAAAATAGGTTACGTTGTGGAGTTTATGGCTCTATTCACAGTGGCAACTGGGTTACTTGTTCTAGCCTGTGCTATTATCAATGGCAGGTATCAACGAAGAAGAGAGGCTGTTCTTCTAAAAACGTTAGGCGCCAGTGTTTCTCAGTTGCGAAAAATCCAAGCGATTGAATACGCCTTATTAGGCATTTTAGCTGCGACTGTAGGCTCAATTTTAGCATGTATTAGTTCGTTAGTTTTAGCTCATAGCGTGTTTCATACTACGGCTGTAACGAGCTGGTGGATTTATTTTGCCGCTATACTATGTGTTGCAGTCCTTACGCTTGTTACGGGACGACTTTCTGATCAAGGAATGGAAAAATTGTCGGCATTAGAAATGTTGCGTAGTGAGCAAAACTAGTAATTTATTTTAATACAAAACTATGAAAGCTCTTGGTATTGATATTGGAGGATCTGCAGTTAAAGGTGCTATCGTAAATACTAAAACGGGTAGACTTGTTACTGAGCGTTTTAGGATTGAAACGTCTAAGGCATTATCGCCTCTTGAAATGGCAAAAGCAATTAATCAGATCGCCGAGCATTTTAAATGGAAGGGCCCAATTGGAATTGGTTTTCCTGGAGTGATTCATGGAGAGCGTATTTTTACTTCAGCAAACTTACATCCCGGATTTATTAATTGTAATGGTGTCAGATTATTTAGTCGTGGAAGAAAAAAGAAAGTAGCCTTAATTAATGATGCAGCCGCAGCTGCAGTAGCGGAGATGAAGTTTGGACGTGGGAAAGATTTTCAAGGTAAAGTATTACTCCTTACGCTAGGCACTGGAGTTGGGTCATCTTTAGCCTACCGAGGTATGGTTGTACCACTTGAATTAGGCCATTTGCATTTTGAAGGTAGAGACGCTGAAAAAATCGTGGCTTCTTCTGTTCGTAAGAAAAAAAATCTAAGTTGGAAAGTTTGGGGTACTAAATTAGGGGTTTACCTCAAAGTGCTAGAAGATGCTATGTGGCCAGAGCTGATTGTTCTTGGGGGTGGTGTTAGCGCAAAACACGCTAAGTTTTTTAAATATTTAAAGACACGTGCTAAGGTGGTTCCTGCTAAACTATTTAATGAAGCAGGTATCGTTGGGGCCGCCCTTTCAGCAGTTCAGGCATAGATAGTGTAGGAACGGTTTTTGTATTATATAAGTAATTCTTTATTAATTATTTATATAATTTTTGAGCCGTTCTCGACATAATCTTGTAAGGCTCTACAGTGGTATGTTTTATGAAGGCTGCTACTTCCACATCCGCTCCGAAGTCAAAACGTACACGCAATATAGTACTAGGCCTAGTTGGGCTTGTCGTTCTTATAGGTGGGGTTGTCTACCGCTCTAAACATGCCGTACCTGCTCAGCCAGTAACTGTTGAAAAATCGGTCGTACGCACCATTACGCAGCTAGTGACTGCTACAGGAAAAATTCAGCCTGAAACCGAAGTTAAGATTTCATCTGAAGTATATGGAGAAATTACAGAGCTGCCTTTTAGGGAAGGTGCAAAAGTTAAGAAGGGTGATTTGCTCGTTAAGTTAAAACCAGAGCTTTATCAGACTCAGGTTGATCAGCAGGCAGCAGCAGTAGAGTCGTCAAAGGCGACGCTAGTGCACACGCAGGCTAAGTATGAACAGGCTGCATCGGATCTTAAACGCTACGAAGATCTCTATCACCGTAATTTAGCTTCAGAGTCAGATTATATTACGTATAAAACGAATTTTGAAGTAGCCAAAGCTGACTATCTTGCGGCTCAAGCTAATGTACACCAAGTAGAAGGTGTATTAGGGCAGATGGAAAATCAGCTCTCTAAAACAGTTATTTATTCACCTATGGATGGAACAGTAAGTTCCCGTTCTTCAGAAATTGGTGAGCACGTGGTTGCAACAGGATCTTTCACAGGAACTGAAATTATGCGAATTGCAGATTTAAGTAATATGGAAGTCCAGGTGAACGTTAACGAGAACGATATACCAAATGTGAAAGTAGGCGATCATGCTGTACTTACCATAGATTCTTATCCTGACCGTAAGTTTAGTGGTTTTGTTAAAGAAATTGCTAGTTCTTCTGAAGGATCTGCAGCGAGTGGAAGTGGTTCATCTGCTCAAGCATCAGGTACCTCAACGGATGAAGTAACGAACTTTTTAGTAAAAATCCGTGTTGCTGACAGAGATATTCAACTTAAGCCCGGCATGAGTGCTACGGCTGACATAGAGACACAAACAGCTGCTAATGTTGTAGCAGTACCTATCCAAAGTGTGACGGTTCGTGCAGAAGGTGGTCTTACTGCAGAGGAAGTCCAAAAAAATGAACTCAAAGCCTCCCAAGAAAAAACAGGTAATGATTTAACTGTAAGTTCGGATAAGGAAAATGCAAAACGCATGCACAATACATTGCAGCGAGTCGTATTTGTTAAACAAGGTGACATTGTTAAGATGAAATCAGTTGTGACAGGAATCGCTGACAATACCTGGATAGAAATTAAAAGTGGTATCTCGCCAAATGAGGAGATTGTTTCGGGCACATATGCCGCTATTAGCCGTAAGCTCAAAGATGGAATGAAAGTAACAATTGAGCTTCCTAAAAAAGATCAGAACTAATTTGTTATAAACCATTTTTCGTGAGCACTGCACGTACGACTCGTCCCTTGGGACCACTAGTAATCGATATTGAGGGAGTTAAGAAACTCTATCAGATGGGCGCGGAGACAATCCATGCCTTACGAGGTGTATCGTTAAAAATACATCGCAATGAGTATTTAGCTATCATGGGTCCATCTGGATCAGGTAAATCAACACTCATGAATATGCTAGGTTGTTTAGATACACCTACAGAAGGGCACTACGAGTTTAACAGAAAAAACGTAGCAGCCATGGTAGATGATGAACTTGCTGATATTAGAAACCGCGAAATCGGTTTTGTATTTCAGACGTTTAATCTATTACCACGTTCTGATGCTCTTAAAAATGTTGAACTCCCTCTCATTTATGCAGGAGTTCCCCCTGAAGAAAGACATGAAAGGGCAAAGCATGTGCTTCGTGAAGTGGGGCTGGAAAATCGTATGCATCACAAGCCAAATGAGCTTTCTGGTGGTCAAAGACAACGTGTAGCTATTGCTCGTGCGCTGGTTAATAAACCATCGATTATCCTAGCGGATGAACCTACAGGTAATTTGGATTCTCAGACAGGCGTAGAGATCATGGCCTTATTTGAGCAACTTTATAACCTTGGTAATACTATCATTGTTGTTACGCATGAGGAAGATATTGCTCAACATGCTAGACGTATTGTTCGTTTACGTGATGGTCTTATTGAGAGCGATAAAAACGTAGGCTGATTATTTTAAGGTGAATACGCTTTATTACGAATTTACTGAATCGCTGAATATTGCGTTTGCACAAATATCTGCGCACAAGATGCGCTCCATGTTAACAGCTCTCGGTGTGATCATAGGTATCGTTGCTGTTACGCTCATGGGTATGGCAATTAGTGGTATGGATTCTAGCTTTGAGAGTAGTTTAGCAATGCTAGGCGATGATGTTATTTATGTTCAAAAGTGGCCTTGGGGCCCAGTTGAGGATTGGTGGAATTACGCTAATAGGCCTCCACTTCAAGATTCTCATGCAGTAGAACTTAATCGTTTAATAGAGAGTTCTCCGAATACACTTTTAGAAGTAGCAGTTCCTGTACGAACTCGCTCTGGTGTTGTTAAGCGTGGAGATAATTCTGTAAATGGAGTTTTTATGGCGGGAGCTTCTGGTGACTACGGAAGAATAATCACAGCTGATTTTAGGGAGGGGCGCTTATTTACTGATACAGAAGCAGAAGGAGCACGTAATGTATGTGTACTTGGATGTGACGTTGCTGATGCTTTATTTCCTGCTCAAAACGCCGTAGGTCAAACCGTACAAGTTAAAGGATATCCTTTTCAAGTGGTAGGTGTTCTAGTACGTCAGGGATCATTTTTAGGTTTATTCAGTTTTGATACGCAGATCATTTTGCCAATTAAAGCCTTTGAAAAAGATTTTGGTGGCAAAACTCGTGGTTTAGAAATCCGGGTTAAAATCAAAGATAAAAAACGACTTGAGGAAGCGAAAGAAGAGCTCGTTGGATTAATGCGCCGTGTGCGTGGTCAGCTTCCAGGAGAAAGAGATAATTTTTCAATTAACGGAGCTGAAGCATTCAAAGAGCAATTAGATCCGGTTAAAAAGGGTATAGCTATGGCTGGGTTATTTGTTACTGGACTTGCTCTATTTGTGGGAGCAATTGGAATCATGAATATTACCTTTGTTAGTGTTAAGGAACGCACAAAAGAAATTGGAACACGTAAAGCCCTTGGTGCTAAGCGTAGAACCATTTTACTTCAGTTTCTTATAGAGTCTATTGCCGTATCTTTAATTGGGGGACTAATCGGAATTATTCTCTCTTCAACACTTGGTATAGTAATTGGGCACCTCTTTCCAAAGTTGCCCGTAGAAATTTCACCAGCACTTATTATCATATCCTTACTTGTTTCTGCGGGTACAGGAATTGTTGCAGGATTTGCTCCTGCTTGGGGTGCTTCACGTTTAGATCCTGTTGTTGCACTACGTTACGAATAATTATGCTTTTTAAAGAAATGCTTCGTATGGCGCTTGCCTCATTAGGGGCGCAAAAGCTTAGGTCATTTTTAACAATGGCCGGTATCACTATTGGTGTATTTTCTGTTATTGGAGTAATGACAGCTGTTTCGGCTTTACGTGAATCAATTGAGACTGGATTAAGTTTTCTCGGTGCAAGCACGGTGCAGTTTTCTAAATTACCTGCTATTCAGCGAGGTGGCGATGGAGCAGATAGCGCAAAGTATGCTAAGCGTAGGAATATCACTTTGCAGCAGGCTCAGCGCTATAAATACCTAATGCAGTCCGTAACAGAAGATGTTGCACTTAAAATTATGATGCAGGGCTCCCAAGCGGTCTATGGAGGTAAGAAAACAACCCCTGATATTAATTACGTAGGTACTAACGAGCACTTTTTATCTTCAAATCAGTACAGTATCGAAACAGGCAGAAATTTTACTGAGGCAGATATAGATCTAGCTAGTCCAGTGACCATTATTGGACAGGACTTAGTCTCAAAACTTTTTCCAACTGAGTCGCCACTAGGTAAAGTAATTAAAGTTAAGTCTCATGCTTATACGGTTATAGGTACATTTGCTTCACGTGGTACTACATTTGGACAAAGCCAAGATGCGATAGCTATTGTTCCGATCACTCGGTTTTTAAATGATAACGGAGCTGAGGGACGTACAATAAATATCGCCACTGGGGCACCGTCTCAGGCGAGCTATATGGAGATTGTGGATAAAGGTATTACTGCCATGCGTATTACTCGTGGCTTAAAAGCAGGCGAAGAAAATGATTTTGAAATATTTTCTAACGATTCACTTCTCGAAGCGTTCGCAAAAGTTGCTGATGCGGTAAGCTCAGGTGCTTTTGTGATTAGTACAATTGCTCTATTAGCAGCGGGTGTTGGTATTATGAATATTATGCTAGTGAGTGTTACTGAGCGTACCAAAGAAATTGGTATTCGTAAGTCAATCGGAGCACGTAAAATTAATATTCTTAGCCAATTTTTAATAGAATCTGTAGCTATCTCTTTAGTAGGTGGTCTTGCAGGTATTATCTTAGGGATTATAGCAGGTGATGGACTAGCTATTTTACTTAAAGCACAAATTATTTTCCCTTGGGGCTGGAGTATCGCAGGGCTCGTTGTGTGTACAGTGATTGGAGTAGGATTTGGTTTTTATCCTGCTTTGAAGGCTGCTCAACTTGATCCAATCGAAGCGCTACGTTACGAGTAAAAATTGATCATCCACCGCGGCGAATTTCGGAGCCCTGGAAACGAATCTGTAAACGGTATACTTTTTTAATGCGGCAATTAATTCGTCCTGTTTTTTGATCAACGCTCTCAGGAATTTCAATGCGGTGGATATCGACCGTTGCGTGGTAACCACGTTCTGAGAAAATATCAATGAGCATTGCTAGTGCGAGTGGATCATCCAAGAGATTGTCTTCTGTATTGATATGAGCGACGCCAGAGATTGCGTGCCTAAGAACAATAGGCATAATCTTTTTCTCAATAAACAATACAACTTGCTCAAGTAGGCTATGGTTTTCGAATTCATAGCTATCGAGTCGTTTTACTAATTCTTGGCGAGCATGAACAACGATCTCTGAAGCTAGAGGGATTTTGCGTAAGCTATCAAATGTACGTGGATCTAGTTCAAGCGTACTTTGGTACTCTAATTCGTGAATAATGTTTTGCTCTACCTCTTTAACGGGTCCTTGAGCATTAACAAAATGGTAGTGGAAAATTTCTTTTAACTCTTGAAGGGCATCCCAAGTTTGCTCTTTGAAAACGCGGTACCAGCG
>Ga0364886_10150_pt3 | contig 41630 bp, 44 predicted proteins | sample ExccelJu500001D3_4_FD_206926 | JGI IMG/M metagenome (GOLD analysis project Ga0364886, IMG submission 206926) | Enriched cells from Trout Bog Lake Hypolimnion, Wisconsin, USA - BchlTB.July23.5000.01.D3 | ecosystem: Environmental > Aquatic > Freshwater > Lake > Hypolimnion/Profundal zone | place... | reverse complement strand
AAGACTTGAATGTAACTTTGTATATCCAGAAGCTGGAAAAGCAAACCCTCCCCTGCCCCCCCTTGCACCCGCAAGGAGTAAGCCGATGGGTACCCCGCTGCTATGCAGCGACCCTTTCGCTGTCAGGGAGGGAGCCTTGAATCCTCTCCTGACAAGGGGAGGTTGGGAGAGGTTTGGGTTTGCTCTTGAAAAAGAAGAAAACAACCCATCTCATTCACCTGTGGAAATTCATTCGGTTCCGTCTCGTTCGGCTTAGGGCATACTGTCCTCAGTAACGCTGGTTGGCTCCATCCTGACTGTCGAATTGAAAAATAACAAGCAATAAAGTAAAAGGTCGTCACTGGTAATAATCGGCAATAACAGCTCTTATGCCCACCTTCAAGTGTTTTGCGTTTCCGCTTTATTATCATTGACAATTCCCGCCAACTTCAAATACAGTTATACCCACTTGCAAATCTGCTATCCGCACATCACACCGCAAGTACGGTGAGAGGCGTGAAGCAAATTCACGGAATTAGGAATTGGCGCAAGGTTTTGTTTCAGCATTGGCACGAAGCATTATTAACATTGCACAACTTATTCTAAAAAGGGGAATACTTATGCACAGCGTCCAGCGTCCAGCAATTAGAAATTCCTTTCGGGAAAAGTTCCCGAGTTTCTGCTTTTATTTATGCCCTGCCACCGCGCGGGGCATTTTTCATTCTGCCCGCAGCAAATTCACTTATGCGTAAGGTACTCGCTCACGGCGATGGCATCTCGCCAAGCTATACGGGCAAAACAAAATCGCGCCCATTTCTAACGCAGCTTGATAGCGGGTAAACAATATTAATTCCTGACAACCCCCTTTGTTTAACTGCAATTTGTCTAACAACTAAAAGGAACTTGAAATGTTTAGATCAACCATACTCATCATTACCATGCTGCTAAGTTTCAATGCACACGCTGTAAACCCGGATGCAAAAATAGACGAATGCCTGGAAGTAAATTCCTATGAACAAAATTACAAACCCCAAATTGAATTTACCAATTCATGCAATCGAGACGTATTTATTATTTATTGCGATCAAATAGCTAACAGTCCTATCCGCAGCGAGCAATGCGGACATGGTGGGATTAACGGGCAAGGAGATGGTTACTATGTCTTTGGTCGAAATATAAGTCGTAACGATAAATTTACCGTTGAGGTCAAGGGTGAGTTTCATTATGCAGCTTGTGATGGAAGCGTTTATGTTAGCCCGGGAACTGGTTATGTATCAAATTATGACCATTATAAAGATGATGGCAAAGGTGGCTACGATTGCCGAGAAAAGCACTATCCAAAACGCTAACGAAATCAGTCACACAGCAACGAATTGAAAACGCTTAGCCGTCAAATTTCACAGGGAGAAGTAATATGTTTACAGGTAAAAATGTAGTAATCAGCATTGTATCCGCACTGGTCGTTTTGAGCGTGACGGTATTTAGCCCAACCGCACACGCAGAAATGAAACAAGGAAAAGTGATAGGAAAGAAGGAAAGCAAATTACCAGAGGGCTTTGTTTCTCAGGGCGGGCTGACTTGGATGCCTATAAATAATGACCGAAAGGATTGGCCGGATGCCAATGCCTATTGCACCCATACTGTCATAGCTGGCAAAACTGGCTGGCGCTTGCCGACGGACGATGAACTGAGTGCCTTGTACGCATCAGGCGCGATGAAGGATAAGGGGTGGACGTTGTACTACACTTGGTCTTCCACGCCCGGTGGCAGTGGCGGGCACTACTACGTCGACCTGGACAACGGCGTCGTTATCTCCTCCGTCGGCACGTACTACTACTATGTGACGTGTGTACGCTAGAGCCTTGGCTTTTGAAGCTTGATATTTGATTTTTTGGTTTTGGGTTTCTTGGGTTTGAAGTAAGCAAAGGGATGGAAAAGGTTTTAAGGGTGGGGGCGAAGCCCCCCGCTTATAGTTTTTAGCAACACAGTTTGAAATTAAAGTTCGGATCATAACCAAATATTTAGGGGGTAACTATGAAAAATATTGCATCGATGATTTGCGTATTTTTACTAGGGCTATTTTCTATTTCGAGCAATGCAGTTCCTATTCCTATTGGCCCGGTAGTGACGATAGGCGGCGGTACTTTTTCTTGTGTCGATCCGTTAGGTCATCAGGTGATGAACTATTCTGCGCCCACGAATCAAATTGCCGTCGCAACAATGTTAAATGGAGCATCTGCAATAGTATTGGATCTCAATGTTCTCGGAAATACTGCTTGGCAATTTGAATTAATTGCATACGCACATGAATGTGGACATCATTTCCTTGGTCACGTACTTAACCCAAGCTATACTCCGAACCCAGGTCACGAACTGGCTGCAGACTGTTGGGCTGCTAAAACAACAAGGGATTACGGTTGGCTTTCTCCAGCGGATTACTCAGTAGCAATGAGTGTGCTCTATACTTTCCCCGGTGATGTTGTCCATCCTTCCGGCTCAGTCCGCGTTCAGAATTCGAATGCCTGCTATAACACTGTGCCGTGATAATCGAAGCCAGGTATGGTGGGCACGAATCTGTGCCCACGCGGTAACGACGTGTTGAGTCAGGTATGGTGGGCACGAATCTGTGCCCACGCGGTAACGACGTGTTGAGCCAACCGCGTGGGCTAACGATAAAACTGTTTGCCCACCCTACAAAATTAGCCGCGTAAGGCGCACTTTTGTAGGGCATCAATATCCCCGTAAAGGGGAGGCCGGGGGTTCCCGGCGGCTTTGCCGCCACCCTTCCGCTCAGCGAAGCGCATTGTGCCGAATGAAAATACATACGGTGCAATGCCCATCGATTTCCGCTGGCATGATTTACGGCATACTTGGGCAAGCTGGGCAGTGCAAAACGGCGTGACTATTTTTGAGGTGCAGCATTTGGGCGGCTGGGCTAGCAGTCGGCAACTTTTTTGTTTAACTACGCAACCCACCCCCATCCCAACTTTCCCCCTGAAAGGGGAAGGAGCGAAGGTATCCCCGCAGCAAGACTGCGGGGAATCACAAGTTAAATGTAGTTTTCAATTAATCTTTAAATCGTTTTATCGCAATGCGGCGAATCAGATTGTCTTTTAAGATAAACTGGTGATATAGCGCAGCCAGGGCATGCAGTGCAACTACCAGTAACATGAGGGTGACAAGCGCACCATGAATACCGTGAATGGTGAATTTTTCCAGGTCGGGTAACTTGCTTGCGTCATTTACTTCAAAGGCGGTGATGACTCCGGTTGTAAATATCATAATAATGCCGCTGACAGGCAAAGCGATCAGCAAAACATATAATAAATGATGAATGGTTTTTGATAACTTATTGGCCTTGGCGCTTCCGCTTTCCAGCGGTGCCGGCTTGCCGTCTTTGTGCACAAAGTAAGCGCGAACGAGTGTCAGGATCAACACGATATTACCTATCAGGAAGTGGATCGGATAGAGCGACATCTTGGTGGTGGCAATTTCCGTTTCATCCATTTCATGCCCATAATAAAACGCTGCGATGAAAAGTAACAAAGTGAGCCAATGAATGGCAGCGAGGCGTGTGCTGTATTGCTTCATTATAAATACCTTTCGTTGGGATTCCAGTTGTTTACATTGTAACGCAAGATGATGGCAAGGCAGGTAGGTTACGTTTATGTCTATATCTGTGTAGCTATGCGGATAACCATTTCATCACACCTTTTCCCGCCGCTCGCCCGCTGGCAAAGCAGGCACTCAGCAAATAACCGCCGGTAGGCGCTTCCCAATCCAGCATCTCGCCGGCACAAAAAACGCCGGGCATGTTGCGAAGCATCAGATTTTCATCCATGCCTTCAAATGTTACGCCCCCGGCACTGCTGATGGCTTCACTCAGCGGGCGTGTGGCAATAAGTTTGAGCGGTAGAAATTTGATGGCGTTGGCAAGACGTGCGAGATTGTTGAATTCATGCCCCAATGCTTCCCTAAGTAAGTTGGCTTTTACACCTTTTAATCCGAGACGGCTTTGTAAATGTGAACTGAGTGTGCGCGAACCACGCGGATGTGACACTTCGTCGTACACGCGTTGTGCCGTCCAATCGGGCAGGAGATCGATATGAAAAGTAACGCTACCATTGCGTTCTATCTCATCACGAAATATAGCGGAAAATGCGTAGATCAGGCCGCCTTCAATGCCATTTTCAGTGATGATGCATTCGCCCTGTTTGCGAATTTCAGCACAGGTGATAGCAACGGATTTGAGCGGCTCTCCAACGAAGTGCTCCCGAAAGTAAGTGCTCCATGTAATGTCGAAACCGCAGTTGGCAGGTCGCAAAGGAGCAATGTCGATGCCGCGCTGCGAAAGTAATTGCACCCACGCAGCATTCGAGCCGAGTTGCGGCCAACTGCCGCCGCCAAGTGCCAGAACAATAGCATCAACATCTAGGGCGTGTTCGCCTTGCGGAGTTTCGAAACGCAAGCTGCCATCCGCAAGCCAGCCGCACCAGCGATGACGTACGTGGAATTGCACACCGTGTGCGCGAAGCCGATGAAGCAAGGCACGCAGCAGCGGTGCAGCCTTCATATCAGTCGGGAAGACACGACCGGACGAACCGACAAAAGTTGCGATGCCCAAGCCATGTATCCACACACGCAGATCATTCGGTGTAAACGCGTTTAGCATGGGTTCAATGTCGTGGCGACGTGCGCCGTAGCGAGTGAGGAAATCCACATACGGCTCGGCGTGGGTGATGTTCATGCCACCTTTCCCCGCCATTAAAAATTTGCGCCCGACACTCGGCATCGCATCATAAACGTCTACACGCATGCCGTTTTGCGCCAATACTTCGGCAGCCATCAACCCGGCGGGGCCGGCGCCGATAATGGCAATGTGATTTTTGATGCTGGTTGTTGAGTGCATGGGGTTAATGCTTTGGCAATTAATATAATAAAAGATTATTATATTAGTAATATGCTTTAGTTCTGGTATCAGAACCGCTTTGATATTGTGTAAAAAGGGTAGCTATTGAATTCATGTTCGGTGTATTGCCCGTACGTTCTAAGTTCGTTCACATTTTAGGGAAGGAAATAAAAATGACGGTCGCTCAAAGGTTGTATCTGCTGATACTTTCAGCAGCAGTGGGGTTGATCAGTTTGGCATGGATGGGATATTACCAGATCAACAAGGTATACGATTCGGCAAGTTATGCGGCAGTGAATACTGTGCCAAGCTTGAAAATTTTGGATAGCCTGAGCTTTGTTGTACTTTACTGTTGCTTCCTGTAAATGCTGCTTCGACAACTCGGTCTTTTTGCGATCACTTGCCAGTTGCTTTACCTGATCATCGTATTGTTTTTTTCGCTCTTCAAGCAGCTTTTTTGAATCTTCAACTTCTTTAAGATTTGCTTTGTACTCGGCATCGGCTTTTTCAAATTCTTGCCGATGATATTCCACGCCAGCCTGCTGGGCTGTTACATCTTTCGCCTGGGAAACAGAAAAAAATGCAGTCAAAACTATTGCAAGAATAATTTGAATTTTTGACATAGTCTTGATCCCGAAATAAAGTAATTTTAAATTAGCCACCAACATTAACAGCTATGCCGACAAGATAAATTAAAACGTGAGCTTCACACCCATGTAGGTTCCGCCGTCAAGCTTTGCGGTTTGCCCGGTAGAAACAATACCGAAATTGACTTCACGATATTCAACATAAACCTTGGTACCCGGACTTACTTCATAATCCGCATGTAAAGCCCATTGGTTTGCCCTGTTACAATCACCGAATGCGGTAATTTTGGGGCCCGCGAAATAATCCAGTGCAACCGATAATTGCTTTGCAGCCGGGAATGCGTATGAAAGTTCTCCGCCGATAACGATTGCTGCTACATTCTGAGTTGTTCCGGGCTGATAGTCTTTTATCATACCGACCAAACCTTTCACGCCAACTGCAAGAGTTGCACCGGAGGCATCAGCATCATCCCCTTTTACCAACATGCCAACCTCTCCAAGATTATTCATGTTGTCATTATATAGCCCCCCGATAGATATGTCGGAACTTCCCTGAACGGCAGCTCCGGCTGAGGTACTGTATTTGAATGCGGCAGCGTTGTTGTTCAAACTTACATCCAGCATATCTGCGAAAGCCAGGGAACTGGTCATTAACAAAGAAATGGTAAAAAACCGGCGAAACACCATAGTTACTCCTTAAAAACACAATACAATAATGACGCTCAATCCTTATACCACTGATTTAACAATGAGAGGGGTACGAACGATATCGACGTAACAAAATCTAAGCATCATTCACATGACGCAAACAATCCATAACGCCTGTTTAACTTAAAAAACGACAGAGCCCCTTGACACACGTCCGGGGCTCTAAATCCGGCAATTACTTTTTAACTCCGTTTACAGCAGCCTTCAGACTTGCACCAGCCTTGAACGCTGGAACCTTGGATGCCTTGATCTTCAATTCTGCACCAGTTTTAGGATTGCGACCTGTACGAGCTGCGCGCTTGCGCACTTCGAAGGAGCCAAAGCCAACCAGCGAAAGCGAGTCGCCCTTCTTCAGAGTGGCAGTAATAATTTCAATCAGCGCCGCGATATTGCGTTCTGCGTCTGCCTTTGTGGAATTAGTTTTAGCTGACAGTGCATCAACAAGTTCTTTTCTGTTCATGAGATCATGTACTCCATAAGTTAAGGTTAATAAAGCGGAGTCGCATTGTCGTAGAAATATTCCGTACTGGCAATACGTGGAAGTATCTATATCTTCAATAACTCAAACCCCGCGCAGACCGCATTCTAGTGAACGAATCAGGTAAAAACAAGCAGTCAGTGATTGATTCCACTTGAAACCCGAAACACAATCCCCATTTAGGGAAACGTCGAATCAGTTCCCTCTCCCTCGGGAGATGGCTAGGGTGATGGATAACTTGTTGAATACTAACCCTCAGCCCAGCCCTCTCCCCGAGGGAGAGGGAGAAAAACTGACTTAAATCGGCGCATCCTTAGCTTCAATCCTAATAGGCAACCACGGAGAAAAAAAATGAATCACACAGCCACAAATAACCGCGAAACCATGGGCTTCCAAGCTGAAGTGAAGCAACTTTTGCAACTGATGATCCATTCTCTTTACTCAAATCGCGAGATATTTTTGCGCGAATTGATATCCAATGCAGCCGATGCCAGCGACAAGCTGAGATTTGAGGCCTTGCACAACGCCACTCTGTTCGAGAACGATTCCGAGTTAAATATTCGCATCAGCTACGATAAAGCCTCACGAACCCTGACTGTCAGCGACAAAGGCATCGGCATGAGCCGCGACGAGGTTATTAATAACCTTGGCACCATCGCCAAGTCGGGAACGCGCGAATTTTTCTCGCGTCTTTCCGGCGACCAGCAGAAAGATGCCAACTTAATCGGACAGTTTGGCGTTGGCTTTTATTCGGCCTTTATCGTTGCTGAAAAAGTGACGGTCACAACTCGTCGTGCCGGTGAAAAAACAGATCAGGGAGTGCGTTGGGAATCCGATGGCGGCGGAGAGTTTGCGATTGAGATGATTGAGAAAGCCACGCGCGGCACCGAAATAGTTCTGCACTTGCGCGAAGGACAAGACGACCTGCTCAGCGGCCAGAAAATTCGTTCGATCATCCGCAAATATTCGGATCACATCGTTCAACCCATTCTGATGAAAAAAGAAGAATGGAAAGACGGTGCGCAGCAAGTGCTGGACGAAGATGAAACCGTCAATCAGGCTTTCGCGCTATGGGCTCGGGCTAAAAATGAGATCACCGAGGATGAGTACAAAGAGTTTTACAAGCACGTCGGCCATGATTACCAAGATCCGCTGGCATGGACTCATGCGCGTGTTGAAGGAAAACAGGAATATACCCAATTACTTTATATCCCTTCACGCGCACCGTTTGACATGTGGGAACGTGATGCAATTCACGGTGTGAAACTGTATGTGCGACGCGTATTTATCATGGACGATGCCGAACAGTTGATGCCGCGTTATATGCGCTTTGTGCGCGGGGTAGTTGACTCCAGCGACTTGCCGCTGAATGTGTCACGCGAAATTTTGCAGGAATCGAAAGATATTGAGGCGATTCGCTCCGGCTGCACAAAAAAGGTACTCGGTCTGCTGGAAGATTTGGCAAAAAACGATCAGGAGAAATATACCAAGTTCTGGGGCGAGTTTGGCCGTGTGCTGAAAGAAGGTATTGGAGAAGATTTTACCAACAAGGACAAGATCGCAGGCTTGCTGCGTCTGGCTTCAACCCATACCGACACCGCTGACGAAACAGTTTCTCTGGATAATTACATCGGGCGCATGAAAGAAGGCCAGGACAAGATTTACTATATCACTGCCGACAGTTTCAACGCTGCAAAAAATAGCCCGCATCTGGAAGTATTCCGCAAAAAGGGTATCGAGGTTTTACTGCTAACAGACCGTGTCGATGAATGGGTAGTAAGCAACTTGTCGGAGTTTAAAGAAAAGCCTCTGGTATCTGTCGCGAAAGGCGGGCTTGATCTCGGCAAGCTGGAAGATGAAGCCGAGAAAAAAGAACAGGAAAATGTTGCCCACGAACTAAAAGACCTCACCGAAAAAATCACTGCCAGTCTTGGTGAGCGCGTGAAAGAAGTACGGGTAACGCACCGTTTGACTGATTCACCTGCCTGCTTGGTGGCCGACGAACACGACATGAGTGCCAACTTGGCGCGCATGTTGAAATCCGCCGGACAGAAAGCGCCAACGTCGAAACCCATACTGGAAATCAATCCGAAACACCCGGTGGTGTTGCGTCTAAAAATCGAAGAAAAGCGTTTCGACGACTGGGCTTCAGTGCTATTCGACCAAGCTTTGCTAGCCGAAGGTGGCCAACTCGACGATCCTGCCAGCTTTGTCAAACGGGTAAATCAGTTGATGCTGGAGATGAGCAGCAATTAACAGCGACACCTTGCTTAATGTAAACGGTTGCAATCTACTTTAGGTGCAGCATTAATTGTAGCGACTCATGCCCGCGAATAAAAAATTCGCGGGCATAGAATCTCGGTATCAACAAAGGCTCCCCAAACTCAACCTGCTCTTCCAGAATCTATCCCCTCTAATTGATTGCCGAGTTTCCTGTACGGGCTTATTCAAGTCTTAATCCCAACCTTTCTGCCTCTCTTCGTCAACCTCTATTTCCCTCCCCTTTGATATTCTGAGCACGACATTTCACACAGATTATTGATGGGGCAATCCGGATGAAGATTGACTATTAAGTGAATTATCAAAGATAATCAGTCGCGAATAGAGGTCTCTCTATGTATCTCGCGTTAAAATTTGCTCACTGATTTATTACTTGTAAGCTTGGAGAAATAATTGCATTCCATTCAGACGCGAATCGGCATACGATCCAAGTTGATATTATTGTTTGTGTTCATCAAGGTAGTCCCCTTGATTCTGTTGGCCTTTCTAGCTGGCAAAGGTATTGTTCTGCTGGGTAGCCAAGTGTCGGAACGCAGCACTCAAATGTCAAATAGTGTGCATGATACCGTCGGAAAATTAAGCGACGTGATGACTAATGAGTCTGTGCGAGCGTTGGATCTTAAATCGCGCGAACTCATCGAACGCCTGACGACGGACACCGCTTTGGCAGTTGCGGATTTCCTCAAAGCAAGGGATAAAGATATTCTACTTGCGGCGACTCTGGAGCCTTCCCAAGTAGTATTTGAACAGTTTCTTCGCAATCGTACCCGCGCCCTGATTGATCCGGGCACTTGGGTTTTGAGCCAAGATGGCAAGTCCTGGGTACCCGCTTCTAGTTCCAATAGCCATCCACCTGATATCAAGCCGGAAAACCCCGAAAACCAGCAAGATTTTAATTACCGGACACCGGAGCAAATTTATAAGCGCGTAGAGCGGCCTTTGTACCATGAGCTGACTTTTGTCGGTCTGGATGGACAGGAAATTATCAAGGTTTCCGCGACAAAATTACTTTCCGGGGAACTTAGAAATGTCGCAAATAAGAAAAATACTTATGCCAGGGCAGAAACCTATTTTGCCGAACTCAAAAACCTAAAACCCGGCGAAATCTATGTCTCCGATGTGATTGGCCCCTATGTTCGTTCTCATTACTATGGCCCTGTTACCCCCGAGGCTGCGCAAAAAGCAAAAATCCCTTACTCGCCAAAAAAAGAAGCTTATTCGGGCAGGGAAAATCCGGTAGGCAAACGTTTTCAGGGAATTATCCGGTGGGCGACACCGGTGGTTAAAGCCGGAAAGATCGTTGGATATATCACACTTGCGCTTGATCACGACCATGTAATGAGCTTTACCGACAACTTGATGCCCACGGAAGCCCGTTACATCACCATCCCTGATGCAAGCAATGGTAACTACGCATTTATGTGGGACTACCTTGACCGTTCAATTGCGCACCCCCGGCATCAATCAATCATAGGCTTCAACCCGCAAACCGGGGAGCACGAGACCCCATGGCTTGAGGCTTCGCTTTACAATGGATGGAAGGAAAGCGGCAAATCACTTGATAAATATCTTGCCTCAGTTCCTATATTTGATAATCAGAGCCGTAATAAAAAACCCTCCAAAGAACTGATACAGGATGGCATTAGAGGACTTAGCTGCCGTTATCTGAATTTTGCACCGCAATGCCAAGGCTGGTATGACTTGACCAAACAGGGCGGGTCGGGCTCCTTTGTCATTCTTTGGTCCGGGGTTTGGAAGCTTACAACGGCGGCAACTATTCCTTACTACACTGGTCAATACGGTAAAACCCCGCGCGGTTTTGGTTACGTGACCATTGGTGCCAATGTTGATGAATTCCACAAGGCGGCAACGGTCACCAAGGAATTGCTTGACCATCGCGTGAGTGCCTACGATGAACAACTAAAACAATCTGCGGCTGAAACGAATAGTCTGATCAGCAAAAGTATGCAAAACACCCTTGTGAATTTGCTTGCTTCAAGCGTGGCCATGATAGGGATAGTTGTGCTGATTGCTATCTGGCTCGCCAATTTGCTCACCCGCCGGGTAACATTTCTGGCTGACGGATTGCAAAAGATTGAACAAGGGAATCTGGGCTACCGGATTGAAATAAAGAGCAGGGATGAAATGGGCAGTCTGGCAGAGTCGATTAATCGCATGGCTGACAGTGTGGAAATTTCTTTCAATGATGTCGAGCAAGCCCGGAAGCGTGCCGAGGAAGCCAGCCGTATGAAGAGCGTCTTTCTTGCCAGCATGTCGCACGAATTGCGCACACCGCTGAATGGCATTTTGGGTTTTGCAGAACTGCTCAAACTGGATATCAAAGATCCCGAGCAGCAGTCCTATGCTGAAAATATTCACACCAGCGGACAACACTTGCTGGCATTGGTTAACGACCTGCTGGATCTGGCCAAAATAGAGGCTGGCAGGATGGAATTAAAACCTGTCAAAACTAATATTCGCGCATTACTTGAAGAAGTAACCTCGGTTCACCGTATTGAAGCCGAAAACAAGGGACTGAAATTTATTTATCAAATAGCAAATGATCTGCCGGATAGTCTGATATGTGATCCGGTGCGCTTACGCCAAGTTCTTAACAATTTTCTGAGCAATGCCGTCAAATTTACCTCGCTGGGAACAGTTGGACTGGAGGTGGAAAAAATTGAGGATAATTTACGCTTCACTGTCAGTGACACAGGGACCGGCATTGAAGAGGAACTGCAAAAGAAAATTTTTGAGAAATTTTACCAGGCAGATAATTTCCTGACCGAAGAACAGGGTGGCATCGGCTTGGGATTGGCGATTACGAAGGAGTTGGTCGAGCTAATGAACGGTAAAGCCGGCTTCAAATCTTCTCCGGGAGATGGCTCCACATTTTTCTTTACCTTACCTCTGTTATGAGTAAACGTGCTCTGGTAGTAGATGATATCAAGGTGAATCGTGTGCTTGCCATGGCAATGTTGAGACGCGAAGGTTGGGAGTGCGAAGAAGCGGACTGTGGAGACGCTGCACTCGCCAAACTCAAAGGAGAGCACGGCTTCAATATCGTTTTCCTTGACATCAAAATGCCCGGATTAAGCGGTGAAGAAGTTTGCCGTATTTTGCGAACCGACCCGAATACCTCCACCCTTCCTTTGGTTGCCTACACTGCCCATGCTCTCGAAGAAGAGCGTGAAACTATTCTCGCACTCGGATTTAATGCCGTATTGATAAAGCCGATTAATTTGTCTTCATTAAAAGAGGTTTTGGCGAGAGTTTTAAACTGACACTCTCGGCTCGGCTACTGCAGGATGATTGGCTTAACAGATGTTTTTCTGAGTTTTTTTGAGTATAGCTATGATGAATTAACTTATTGATAATATTTGCCGTTTACCTGAATGTTATTATTCATCAGCGCACAAATCTATCAAGTTCATTGGCAAATCCGTGATTCACATCGCGGTGAAGACATTCATCAGCACGCACCGCGATAATTACATCTCGCAAACGGGCATCGGATGCAAGCTTCCAGTAGGTAATGGCAGTTTCCGGAGCCGGAACATTGGCATAGGTACCATTTTCAACCCCCGCCAGATACTCGCTGTAACTGTGGACGGCTTCTTCTTCCAGATAACCCACGACCCGATGTGCGGTTCTGGAAGAAATCAGGTAAAGCAGAAAGTAAGCATTGTAGAAAATGATTTGAACGAAAAGCACCAGAACACGCTCAAATTGCGATGGTTTAGCGATATGAATGAAGGTCATCAAGTGTTGGCGTTCATTCTCGGCTTCGTCGAGAAGCGTATGTATCCAGCCGTGGTCACTTTTCATGCGGCGCAATGAGCGAAAATGCTGAAGCGCACCACCCACCATACCCGGAACTGCCGCCACTGTTTCCAGCACAACCGCACGATGACCGTAGCGCTTAGAAAATAAAACATCGGCACCTAGCCTTAAAAAACGTATGAAGCTGTAAGCAATTCTGTCGCGTAAATTCTTCGGTGCATAATGAAAGTTGAGCGTTAGTGAGTCAGGCATGTCAAAACCCCGGTGTGTCGTTCAATACAAAACCAAGGGCTTACCCTTAGAACCAGCATCGAAAGATGCGCTGGGTTAAGCTTCAATTCAGTATGCTAACGTACAAAGATAATCAGCATAATCTCGGCACAGAGTCGTGCCACTATGACATGCAGTTACCTTGATACCGGATGTTTTAACTGTTATTTCGTCGTTACCTTATACCCTCTTCTGTACTTAAGCGTACATTCCATCTCTATTATTAAGTTTATGTTGCGACACTCAACTCATGTGAGTTGATACATATTAATTATGAGGAGTTAGCAATGTCATCTCAACAAATGTCACTTAAGGATACTCACCAACCATTAGCAAAAGAATTACAGCTTCATAAAACAAAGCTGATGCATCTACAAACTGACTTGGAGAAACTGAATGCAAAAATGCATACAGATGAGAATATGTCGATTGATGACATAAAATTTATCTCTGAACTCGGTTGGTTTGCCGCTTTGTCAGTATTGATCGTTGCTGCAGCATCTGCGGCTCTATAACTCAACTTGTAATCCGGGTCATGGCATAATTTTTCCTACCTCGTACTTATGTTGCCTGCCATAAACCTGCCTGTCGCGCTCAAAAACTGGATTTCACAAAAAGACAGTCGGGGACAGGCAGGTTGGCACACAGCCCCTTCGCCAACGTCCGTAATATAGTAACCAATTATGTTGATTGGCAGTCAAAATGACTATCATCAAACATATGAAATTAATTATGCGGCAAGTTGCTGCTGCGGCATGAGTCTCCGGCACGTACGCCCAATCAAAAGTTTTGGGGCTACTGCAAGAAAATGTCGTTTTCTCAGTAGATTGAATTATGTTTTTACTCAATCCAGCGTGCGGCGGAAAGTCTTTATCCCCAGCGCAAGAATGACGCTCATGAACAAAAGTATCGGCCAGGTGTGTCCCCACAATAATTCCGGGCCGTTTCCCTTTAGCAATATTCCCCGCACCAGCACCAGAAAATGCGTAAGCGGTAAAACATTTCCGATTACTTGAGCCCAGTCCGGCATGCCGCGAAAGGGAAACATAAAGCCGGAAAGCAGGATGGATGGCAGAAAAAAGAAGATGGTCATTTGCATGGCTTGAAGCTGGTTGCGGGCGATTGAACTTAGTGTAATTCCCAGTGTCAGGTTCGCACAGATAAACATCAACATCACGGCATAAAGAAGAAGCAGACTGCCCTGCATGGGTACATCAAACACCCACCGTGCGGCGAGCAAAATCAGCGTTACCTGAATCAGGCCGATGAGGATATAGGGAACGATTTTGCCAGTCATCACTTCCAACGGTGTTGCCGGTGTCGCCAGAAGATTTTCAAATGTCCCCCGCTCTCTCTCCCTCGTCATGGCAAGCCCCGTCATAAAGATCATGGTCATGGTCAGGATCACCCCCAATAATCCCGGCACTACGTTGTATGCGGTAAGGCTCTCCGGGTTATAGCGGCGATGTACGCGCAGATCAACTGATTGCGAGGCTTGGTGCTTCATGCCAGGCAAGTCCGGCGCAAAAACTTCAATGCCCAAGTTATTCAATACCGAAATAGCTCCGCCGACAGCCATCGGATCTGTGGCATCCGCCTCGACCAAAATGGTCGGGGCATCTCCTCGAACCAGATCACGATGAAAGCCCGCAGGAAAAGTGACCACGAATTGCACTTCACTACGATCCAGCAGTTTATCCGCCTCCCGCTGATCTACACTGCCAACAATCTTGAAATATTCGCTGTTCTCCATTGCTGCAACATAGGTGCGCGCAAACGGGCCGGGGTCAGCCATCACTATTGCGGTGGGCAAGTGTTTAGGATCGGAATTAATGGCGAAGCCGAAAAGAAATAATTGGATAATGGGAATGCCAACGATCATGCCGAAAGTAAGCCGATCCCGTTTCAATTGAATAAATTCCTTGACCATGATGCCGAGCCAGCGTGAGAACGAAAAGTTATTCATCGGAGAATTTCCAATAGAGCAGTCATTCCCGCGAAGGCGGAAATCCAGTTTTTTAACACATGCCTGCGAAGCCGGTCAACTTCAATAATTTGTCCGCTGCGCGGAGTGTTTTTTTGCTGGATTCCCGCCTGCGCAGGAATGACGAAGTTTGAGCCTAGTAGAAAATCTCGGTTCATCGCATCACCCCCTGAGTTGATCGGGAGTACTCTTCATCAGGTAAATAAAGGCATCTTCCAAAGATGGCGCAACTGATGCCATCGTCAATGATTTGAACTGGGTAAACTGCTCAAGACTATTTTTTAGCAGGTCGCCATCTTTGCCGCTGACATGCAAAGTATTGCCGAAACTTGCCACCAGTTCGACTCCTGCCAACTCTTTAAGAGTGTGCCCTAACCCTTGAATTCCGTCACCGCATATTTCCCAGGTAACAAGCTGCTGACTGGCGACAATTTCTTCTGCCGTACCCGAGGCCAACATCGTACCGTAGGCAATATAGGCAAGGCGGTGACAACGTTCAGCTTCGTCCATGTAGTGCGTCGAAACTAAAACCGTTATACCTGCCGCGGAAAGATGATGAATCTCTTCCCAGAATTCGCGCCGGGCATTCGGGTCTACGCCTGCGGTAGGTTCGTCGAGCAAAAGCAATTTCGGTTTGTGTAACAGGCAGGAGGCAAGCGCAAGGCGTTGTTTCCAGCCACCGGACAACAGCCCTGCTAGCTGGTTACGTCTTCCGGTAAGCCCCAGTTCATCGAGCGCTCCGGCTACCGCCGCCTTGCGATTTTTCATACTGAACATGCGCGCCACGAAATCCAGATTCTCGCCTATCGTCAGGTCATCCCAAAGTGAAAATTTCTGCGTCATATAACCGACCTGACGTTTAATTGCCGCACTCTCTTTCAGCACGTCAAAACCAAGGCAGGTTCCCTGCCCGCTATCGGGAGTAAGCAGGCCGCAAAGCATTCGGATTGAGGTAGTCTTACCGCTGCCATTGGGGCCGAGAAAACCAAAAATTTCTCCCTGCTTGACTTGCAGGGAAATATTTTTCACCACATGTTTATCGCCAAAGTGCTTGTTAATCCCGGAGACATCAATGACTAACGGCGCGCCATTCATTTCATTGCCCGGTAAAACGCACATCGATAGGAAGTCCGGGGCGAAGCAACATGGCTTGTTCGACCGGCGGAAGTGCTTCGATTCTGAACACCATTTTTTCACGGCTTCCGTGACTGTAAATAACCGGCGGTGTGTACTCTGCTTTAGGCGAGATAAAGTTAATGATTCCGCGTATGGGCACCGTACAACCGTCGCAGGTCACCTCGACGGTTCCGCCCAAATGAACGCTCGCAACAACCGACTCGGGAACAAAAAATCGAATTAGCCTTCGATTATTGGGGAGCAAACTCACTACCGGCTGCCCTGCCTGCACCCATTCTCCTTGCCTGTAATATATTTCTGAAATTTCACCATCTGTAGGTGCCGAGACAGCATAAGTATTGAGCTGCTGTCTCGCTGCAACCAACTGAGCTTTGTTACGATCATGGGTCGCTAAAAACTCATCCAGATTTGCAGGTGAGATAAATCCCTTTTTCGCAAGTGATTCTTGCTGCTGTAATTGTTTTTCTGAAAGCTCGACAGCGACTTCCGCAACCCGAACTTGCGCTTCCAACGTTGCCACTTCCGGCTTTAGATGTAACTCGCTAAGTTTGTGTAGCTTCTCGTGCATACGTTTCCCCGGCGCTTCAGTTTCCTGTTGTGCTTGTTGCTCCATGTCGGCAGCAAGTAAAAACACCGGTGTTCCTTCAACCACACTGCTGCCTTTGGGGATAAACAGCTTGTTTAAATAGCCCGCAGAGGAAGCGGCCAGATAGACGTATTCTCCTTCAATGTAGCCTTGATAGCCCCTATTCTCTGCTTTATTGCAACCGGCCAAATCTAGCAAAATCACAAGTGCAACCAGAAAAGTGAGTTTCAAAGCTGGTGCCGTTTTCATTAATAAACGCTCTCTGAAATGAATTGAGTATTTGGTAAGAGTACCAAATTAAGATATGATTAACAAACACATTTACTATCCAGTTTAAGGAGTTTTTATACATGCAAGCACCCAATTCGCTCAGAGATTTGCACCACGAGAATATTTTTCGAAAAGGAGACTTTTTTATTCTCTTTGGGGAACTTTTTGGTAGAGGTTATGCAAATGGCCTAGTCAGCGAAGCACGTAATGCAGGCATGACCGTTGTCGGGATCACGGTGGGACGCCGTGATGAAAATAATGCCTTACGACCTCTTACGGCTGAAGAACACGCGGCGGCAGAGTCTAATTTGGGAGGTCGTATCTTTAACGTGCCGCTTATGGCAGGCTTCGATCTGGATGCTCCCGAAGGCGAACCGACTCCGACCGATTTATTGGCCAATATGACGCTCAAAAGTTGGCAGCACGACAAACTTGACTGGGCTCATATTGAAAAATGCCGCAATGTCGGGATAAAGCGTTTCAAAGACTCTGTGGCAAAAGTGATGGCAGAACTGGATGGTTTGATCCCGGATGGCGCAAATGCCATATTCGCGCACACAATGGCTGGCGGCATCCCCAAGGTGAAAGTGTTTCTGGCAATCGCCAACCGGGTTTACAAAGGACGTGGCGAACGGTTTTTATCTTCCCGTGCATTGCTCGACAGTGATCTGGGCAAGCTATTACTGATGAATTTTGACGAAGTTACCGCCAATTCTTTTCAATATTTAATCGAAGGCAGCACTGCTATACGTACGCGTTTGGAAAAGGCAGGCGGAAAAATACGTTACACCGCTTACGGATATCACGGCACAGAGATTCTTATTGACGATCAATATCAATGGCAGACATATACCAGCTACACACAAGGGCTGGCGAAGATGCATCTCGAACAAATTGCAGAGGATGCATGGAAACAGGGGATAAAAGCCACGGTCTACAATTGCCCGGAAATTCGCACTAATTCATCGGATATCTTTGTCGGAGTAGAACTTTCATTATTTCCCCTGCTCACGGCATTGAAAAAAGAACTCGGCGGAACTTGGGCAGAAACACAATGGCAAGCATGCAGGGCATTATTGCTTGAAGGGCAGTCGTTGGAGGAGCTATTACATAAAATTGATTACTACAACTCTACCAGTGTAATGAAAAGTTTCAGAGATTTCGCCGCATGGCCGATGGACAATTCGGCAGAACTGGCTGACGTAATGATAGGCACGTCTGATGCCATCACCCAAATGCACAAGAACCGCAGCGAATTGGTGACAGACATTTTGAGTTCACTGGTACTTGAAGGAACCGGCCCTTTGATGTTCCTCGAGTCCTCCAATCCTTCCGCCCCCGTGCTCTGGTTGAATCACGATATCATCGCAAAACGACTTAATTTTATGCACAAAGAAAATTAGCCCGCAGTAACTTAATCAACAGATACCATGTAGTTTCTTCATATAATTTCAACATGAAATACAAAACTCAACCCCTGTCAAAGATAATCAATTTTGAGATCGGCGCATCCGGTCGTGAGTTGATTGACGAATTGGCTTTCGTCCACCTCATTGCAATGAAATTTGACGGCGAGGAGTTTCACGCATCTTGCTCTTTCGCTGAAAAACAGAAATTGTATTTTTTTAAACTACGCTTCCCCAGTGCAAATATATGCTCAAGTGCTGAAGCTCACTGCAAGCAAAGTCTTACCGAAACCGGTGACATTGTTGATGATTACAGGAAAGCGCTTGATACCGCCGACCCTAGAAGGATGATGGCTTCGATTATTAAAGAACGAGCAGAGAATAATTTCAATGATGAGTTGGCCTAGTCAACTTGGAAACCACGGGATTGGTTTCTGGTTACAAGGCTTAAAAGAAGGTATCAAGCCTTCCGTCGATAACACCCTGACATTGCCTGTAGTGAGTTGTTGTATCATCCGGGCTCTTCGATTATGCGGGCATAAGGCAACCATAAAATGAGCGGAAATCTTTTTATCATCAGCGCACCTTCCGGTGCAGGCAAAACCAGCCTGGTAAGCGCATTGCTGAAGCACAATACGCAAATTGATTTATCAGTTTCCTACACCACGCGAGAACCCCGTCCCGGTGAAACCAATGGGGTCAGTTATCACTTTGTGAGCCGCGAAAAATTCACTGAAATGGCGCGGCATGGTGACTTCCTCGAAAGTGCCGAGGTATATGGCAACTTGTATGGCACTTCGCAATCGTGGATAAGTCAGGAGATTAAAAAAGGACGCGACATTTTGCTTGAAATCGACTGGCAGGGGGCTGCGCAAGTACGCAGCAAGTTTGCGGATTGTATCGGTATTTTTATTCTTCCTCCTTCGCTCGCCGCTCTTGAGTTGCGCTTGAAAGGACGTAATCAGGACAGTGCAGAGATCATCGCCAAACGACTACAGGCTGCGCGTGAGGACATATCTCACGTTGCCGAGTTCGACTATGTTATCATTAACGACAAGCTGGACGAGGCTTTGCAACAACTCAATGCCGTTGTAATCGCTGCCGGACTTGCCCGTAACAGGCAACTCCAGCGCCAAACAAAATTAATTAATCAGTTACAAAAATAGGAGAATCTCATGGCCCGTATTACTGTTGAAGATTGCATGAAATATATACCCAATCGTTTTGAACTCACTCTGGCTGCAGCTTATCGCGCCCGTCAATTGGCCAATGGTGCAAGCCATCTAAGTGACGATAGCAAGGACAAACCAACTGTCGCCGCTTTGCGCGAGATCAGTGATGGTAAAATCGGCATCGAAATTTTAAATCGAGGAGTGGCGTAACGCCAACCCCGAGTTCTGACTACCGGGGAAATTAAGTCCTGACTTTACTTCCATGAAATGGATTGATGAGCGCACAAAACGCTCAACCCAGTAGCGCATGATAGGAGTCTGCACAAGTTCAAGTTTTGTCATTCCCGCGAAGGCGGGAATCCAGTCAAAGAAAAAAACCTTGCAAAGCAAGACCAAACCAAGGTGCTCGTTGAATAAAATCGCTGGATCCCCGCCTTCGCGGGAATGACTAATTTTTAGGGATTTCAAATGACCCAACTTGATGCTGATGCATTAATCCAAGAGGTTACCGCTTATCTTAAGCCAGAGGATGTGGCTACTGTGAAAACGGCTCTTGAGTTTAGTGCCGCTGCCCATCAAGGCCAAGTACGTGAATCCGGCGAGCCTTACGTTTCACATCCCATCGCTGTCGCCCGAATCCTCACTGACCTTCATATGGATGCGCAGGCAATTGTCGCCGCACTTCTGCATGATGTAGTTGAAGATACTGCCATTCATATCGAAAATGTCGAAAAACAGTTCGGCAAATCTGTCGCTGTCATGGTGGAAGGCTTAAGCAAGCTGGACAAGCTGGAATTCGAAACCAAGGAAGATGCTCAAGCCGAAAATTTTCGCAAGATGCTGATGGCGATGGCACGCGATGTGCGCGTCATTCTCATTAAGCTGGCTGACCGCTTGCATAACATGCGCACTTTGGACGCGGTCGCGCCGGAAAAGAGCCAGCGCATTGCCCGCGAAACGATGGAAATATATGCTCCCATCGCCAATCGTCTTGGTCTGAATTCCATTTTTCAGGAACTGCAAGATCTGTGCTTCATGCACCTTAATCCAAACCGCTATTCGGTCTTATCAAAAGCACTTAAAGTGGCACGAGGTAACCGCCGCGAAGTGGTAGGTAAAATACTTGAGGCCATCAAACAGCGGCTGGAAGAGAATCATATCAAAGCAGAAGTTAAGGGACGCGAAAAGCATCTGTACGGAATTTATCAAAAGATGCAGGCCAAATCTCTGGCTTTTTCACAAGTGCTGGATATTTATGGTTTCCGTGTTTTGGTTGATGATGTCGCATCCTGTTACCTCACTTTGGGGGCGCTTCACAGCCTCTACAAGCCCTTTCCCGGAAAGTTTAAAGACTATATCGCCATCCCGAAAGTTAACGGTTACCAATCTCTGCATACTGCCTTGTTCGGTCCTTTCGGCACCCCAATCGAAGTGCAAATACGCACCGTAGAAATGGATAAAATAGCCGAGGCCGGACTGGCTTCCCATTGGCTTTACAAAACAACAAAAACACCCATCAACGACCTTCACAAAAAAACGCATCAATGGTTGCAAAGTCTTCTGGAAAGCCTGTCGCAGAGCGGTGACTCGGTAGAGTTTCTGGAACATCTTAAAATTGACTTATTCCCTGACGAGGTCTATGTTTTCTCGCCTCATGGAAAAATATTTGCCCTGCCTCGCGGGGCGACCGCTGTCGATTTCGCTTATTCCGTTCACACCGACATTGGAAATCGTTGCGTGGCTGTCAAAGTTAATTTCGAGCTAGTGCCGTTGCGTACCGAATTGAAAAATGGTGACCGAGTGGAAATCGTAACCGCACCCCACGCCCACCCCAATCCGGCCTGGTTAAATTATGTGGTGACAAGCCGAGCACGCGGAGAAATACGACATGCGTTAAAAACCATGCATCTGGATGAGTCCGCAAATCTCGGCGAACGTTTGCTTGCTCAGGCACTTGCTTCGCTTGGCGTCAAGGCTCAAGAAGTTTCGGATGCCTGCTGGGATAAGTTATTCAAAGAAACCGGTGCCAAGTCGCGGCAGGAAATATTTGCCGACATCGGACTCGGGCGGCGACTGAACATGATCATCGCCAGACAATTGGCGCGAGTGGGCGAAATTCCCGGTCAATATCCGCATAATTCAAGCGGGGCGATCACTATTCTTGGTAACGAAGGAATGGCAATGCAATTCGCCAAATGCTGTCGCCCGATACCCGGCGACCCTATCATTGGCGTTATCAAAACAGGACAAGGGTTAATTGTTCATACACACGATTGCCCGACATTGCGCAAAGGGCGAGGCAGTTCAGAAGAATGGCTGGATGTTGCATGGGACACAAATCTTAACAAGCTGTTTGACGTAAATATCAAACTCATCGTAGCCAATCAGCGCGGCGTTTTGGCCAAGGTTGCCTCTTCCATCGCCGAGGCCGAATCAAATATCGAAAATGTGCATTTCAGCAGTGAAGGGGAATACACCGCACTCTACTTCACTCTGCAAGTCACCAACCGAGCTCATCTCGCAAGCGTAATGCGCAATCTGCGCAGAATTATCGAAGTGGTTCGCATCACCAGAGTCAAAAGCATTCCCGCGTAAGTAATCTTCGAATTTCGCTAGACTCATCATCGCACCCCTTTGCAGGGCTTTCGAGCCGCTATTTTCCAGAAATCTCAGTCAGGAACGCGATCACATTGCCGGCAAGCGTCTCTCCGAAATATTCGGACTCATGTTCTGCCCACTCGAAATCATCGTGTTTCGCCTGCTCGCTCAAGTGAAACTGTTCAAAGTTCTGCGGTGCAACGGAATACAGTAATCCGTGGGGTATCGGTTGATGGATTTGCATGACATCCTCCCTATTGGTATGTGATACAACTTAATCAAAAGTTAACTACTTTGTTTCTCTCTGTGTTCTCTGTGGCAAAATAATATATTGTCCTTAGGCCGCTATCGCGTCCATCAACGCTGCCTTCTTGGTCTTGCCGGCGCGTGAGGGGGGACGGCAGATGCCGCATACATAATTCTTGGTCAGCTCGTCGGTATGAGACACAAAATGCCCGCCGCACTCTGTACAAACGGTCAGTTCCAGCATGTTTGCATCAAAGAAACGGATCAGAAACCAGGCACGGGTGATGCTCAATTCGGGTTCGCCTTGGGAGATTTCGATCTGTTCCAAGTACAAACGGTAGCTTTTGATCAGGGCTTCCACACCGGTAATGTTGGCGTTCTTGACCAGATACTGGTGTATATCCATAAACAGGGATGAGTGTATGTTAGGCAACCAACTCATGAACCAGTCAGTGGAATACGGCAGCATGCCTTTTGAGGGAGATTCGCCCTTCACTTCTTTGTAGAGCTTAAGGAGGCGTTCGCGGCTGAGCTTGGTTTCTTCCTGCAAAACTTGCAGACGCGCACCGAGGTTGATGAGTTCGACGGCGATCTGGATTTCATTGGCTTCAGTGACAACGCTTTTGTTACGCATGGTGCTCTCCCTTGTTTCTCGTGTTGGCTGCTGTGTATTAGGCTGCGAGTTGTTCTACCGGACGACCTGACATCAGGATAGTGGCGTGAGCCTGAGACATCATGCGGTCTTTGTTGTAGCCGGTAACCATATTGAGTAGCAGGCTTTCGTCGAAGCGGAAGGCACACAACATCATGTTGGATGCGGCCATTTTAAGGACTTGGGCTGGAGACAAACCGGCAAGCAAGTCAGCCATTTCTTCGCTGATGCCCAGACGGAAGATGGCACTGGCTTTGTCATCGCTGATCATTTGCTTGGCCAGCATCATGTAAGAGAGGTTGGCTTCTTTGATTTCTTCGTGCAGTTGTTGTGCGTTCATTTTTATCTCCTTGGGCAAAATGCGTTGTGTGTTTCGATGGGTGCATTGTGAAGGAAGACGCGTGTAGGAAGAATCAGAGAATGTCTAATTCTTTTGTAGGAAGTTGTTTCGGAGGTTTTGTAGGAAGAAGTCTTATGACTCTGCGGGCGGCATACTGGCATTATCCTGATTTATGGCCGCCGCAATGCGCCGAATAGGGGGGAATTTTGCGAGGTATTCGAGTTCATAAAACCAAACCCCTCCCAACTTCCCCTCCGGGGTGATTACGTCAATCTAGCTTACGCAATCCCCACTTGACGGCAGTTACTTTCAAGAAAGACAAAACAGCCTGGGAAAATGAAGCCCCGGTATATTGGGCCTCATACTCATCCCAGTTGAACCCGTCAAAACCTTCGTCTTCGTGCAGGTGAAGTTTTGAAAAATTTTCGGGCGAGACAGAATAAAGCAGGCCAGGTGAAAATGATTGTTGCTGTTCCATAGTACCCCCCGATCACATTGTTTCATTAAATATCAAATACCATGTAAACAGTATATACGGTAATATCGTATATTGTAAACAGTTAAAATAATGTCATAAAAAAATTGCGTTCAGAAAGTCACTGTTAATTTACCAGGCAAGGGAAAGCGCGGGTAAAAAATTGCACCGCAATATGTAAGAAGTAATTTTTGCGGGCAACGCCGCATTGTGACGTAAATTGGATTGAAGAAATACCCTTACCTACTTCAGTAACGGTAGCGCTTCCCGCACCAGGGGAGACAGCTCACCATCACCTTGTTCGCTAACATATTTAAACAAAGCGACGCGCATGCGCGGCTCCCAGTTGTTCTGAATGTGGGCCGCTACATCTTTTACGGCTTGTTCGCGATTGGGCATTGCTTCAAAAAAAGCAGCAATCTGGTTTGCCATTTTGATCAGGTTGACATAATTCATGGAGTCATTCCTTGCAGACGTTGCGGGTGGGTATAAATGGCACAGTTGGAACCGCGCAGAAAGCCGACCAGTGTGACATTAAGTTTATCGGCCAAACGCACTGCTGCGGCTGTCGGTGCAGAAACCGCTGCAAGAATGCCATAGCCCACAGCGGCGCTCTTTTGCACCATTTCGAAACTGGCCCGACTGGTAATCAGTAATGCGCCCTCGACGGAGACATCTATTGCGGCCAACGCGCCCAAGGTTTTATCAAGCGCATTGTGACGACCAACATCTTCGCGCACATGGCTGATGTTGCCGTCGGCATCAACATGGCAAGCCGCATGAACAGCCCCGGTACTCTGCTGCAACAGTTGTTGCGCCGGCAAACGGCGCATTCCTTCGTACAGCGCAGTTAGTTGAAACGGCGCTCCGTCTGCCACGCGCGATAAATCGCGCATCACTTGCTGCAAACTCTCCGCGCCGCACAAACCGCAGCCTGTACGTCCGGCAAGACTGCGGCGACGCTCTTTTAGGCGGGCGAAAGCACCTCCTGCAATTTCCAATTGCAACGTGATGCCCATTGATGCTTCCTCAACTTGAATATCAAACACCTCACTGCGCCGTTCGACGATTCCTTCGCTAAGACTAAAACCCAGCGCGAAATCTTTCAAATCAGCAGGTGTTGCCAACATTACTGTGTGTGAGATACCGTTAAACTCGAAAGCAACCGGAGTTTCCTCGGCTACAGTATCGAGGCTGGACAAGCTGCCCGGCCTTGTTACGGAAAATTGTGTTTGAGCATTCATTTAAACAGTCATCAGACCTTGGCATCCGCCAACAAGCGACGCTGTTCTTTATCTTCACGGGCATTTCGCAGTTGCCATTCCGAGGGCTGATCAACATGAACCAATTCTACTGCGGTGACTTTGTATTCCGGGCAGTTGGTTGCCCAATCTGAATTGTCCGTGGTAATCACATTGGCTCCGGATTCAGGAAAATGGAAAGTGGTGTAAACCACGCCCGGCTGTACCCTCGCTGTTACCGTTGCACGCAATACCGTGTCACCCGCACGTGACTGAATACCGACCCAGCTGCCGTCAACTATTCCGCGCTCATCCGCATCGTGGGGATGAATCTCAAGTTTATCCTCGGAGTAGAAGCGCACATTCTCAGTGCGCCTAGTCTGCGCACCGACGTTGTATTGCGAGAGGATGCGACCGGTGGTGAGCAGCAAGGGAAATTTGCGCGTCACTTTTTCGTCAGTCGGCACATACTGCGTAATCAGGAAACGCCCCTTGCCGCGCACAAATTTATCCACGTGCATAGTCGGCGTACCCTCCGGCGCACTGTCATTACACGGCCATTGCAAGCTGCGCAAGCGTTCGAGTTTGTCGTAATTCACTCCGGCAAAGGTCGGCGTCAGTCGCGCAATTTCATCCATGATCTGCGACGGATGCTCGTAGTGCATCGGGTAGCCCAGCGCGTTAGACAAGCCCATGGTGGCTTCCCAGTCTGCCTTGCCCGACAGCGGCGGCATGGCCTTGCGCACACGCGAAATGCGCCGCTCGGCATTGGTAAAGGTACCGTCTTTTTCCAGAAAAGAAGCCCCCGGCAAGAAGACATGGGCATACTTGGCGGTCTCGTTCAGAAACAAATCCTGCACCACCACAAACTCCATCGCATTGAGTGCTGCCTGCACGTGTTGCGTGTTCGGATCAGACTGAGCCGGATCTTCACCCTGACAATAAAGTCCCCGGAAACTGCCGTCGAGCGCCGCTTCCAGCATATTGGGAATGCGCAAGCCCGGTTCGGATTGAATGCTGACGTTCCAAGCGTTTTCAAATAGCTCGCGCGTGGGGGTATCGGAGACATGACGGTAACCGGGCAACTCATGCGGGAAGCTACCCATGTCGCAGGAACCCTGCACATTGTTTTGTCCGCGCAGCGGATTTACCCCCACGCCTTCACGCCCCACGTTGCCGGTAGCCATCGCAAGATTGGCAATGGCAATCACGGCAGTCGAACCTTGCGAATGTTCGGTGACACCAAGACCATAGAAGATTGCAGCATTTCCACCCGTGGCATATAAACGTGCCGCTGCACGCACAGCAGCGGCTGGCACACCCGTTTTGCTTTCCATTGCCTCGGGTGAATTCTCAGCACGAGAAACGAATTCACGCCAATCCGAGTAAGCCTGTGCCTCGCAACGTTCGGCAATAAATTTTTCATCCACCAGGCCTTCGTTCACAATCACATGCGCCAACGCGGAAAGCATGGCAACGTTAGTACCTGGCCTAAGTTTTAAATGATGCGTGGCTTGCGCATGCGGAGCGGTCACCAAATCAATTTCGCGCGGGTCAATAACAATTAACTTGGCACCAGCGCGTACCTGACGCTTGAGCCGCGAAGCAAAGACCGGATGCCCTTCACTTGGATTCGCACCGATAACCAGAATGACATCGGTCTTTTCCACCGATTTAAAAGTCTGCGTCCCCGCCGAAGTCCCTAGTGTCTGTCCGAGCCCATAACCGGTAGGCGAATGGCAAACGCGCGCACAGGTATCCACATTGTTGTTGCCAAACGCGGCCCGCACCAACTTCTGCACGAGGTAATCTTCCTCATTGGTACAGCGGCTGGAAACTAATGCGCCAATGGAATTCTTGCCGTATTTTTCCTGCACGCGACGAAACTCACCGGCAGCATAAGTGAACGCCTCTTCCCAAGAAACTTCGCGCCACGGGTCGCTAGTCTTGGAACGTATCATCGGCTTGGTAATGCGATCTTTGTGCGTCGCATAGCCCCAGGCAAAACGTCCTTTGACACACGCATGTCCCTCGTTTGCCTTGCCGTCTTTCCACGGCACCATACGCACAACTTCCGAACCTTGCATCTCGGCGTTGAAACCACAACCGACGCCACAATAAGCACAAGTGGTAGTTACTGAGTGTTCGGCCTGCCCTTTGTCGATTACGGTTTTTTCAATCAGTGTCGCCGTTGGACAGGCGTTGACGCACGCGCCGCAGGAAACACAATCGGATTCCATGAAACTGTTGTTTTGCCCTGCCGTCACCCGCGACTCGAAACCGCGTCCGCTAATCGTGAGCGCAAAAGTACCCTGCTGTTCTTCACAGGCACGCACGCAACGGTTACACACGATGCACTTGGCCGGATCATAGGTGAAGTAAGGGTCGGATTCGTCCTTCTTCACATTGGTAAAATGGTTGGCTCCCGCCATACCGTAACGCACTTCGCGCAAGCCCACTTCGCCCGCCATTGTTTGCAATTCGCAGTTGCCGTTGGCGGCGCAGGTCAAACAATCGAGCGGGTGGTCGGAGATATACAGCTCCATCACATTGCGACGTAGTGAAGCGAGTTTCGGTGTTTGGGTGCGTACTTTCATGCCCGCTTCAACTGGGGTCGTACACGAAGACGGATAACCGCGCCGACCTTCGATCTCGACCAGACACAAGCGACAGGAACCGAAAGGTTGCAAAGAATCGGTCGCGCAAAGTTTGGGAATCATCACGCCCGCTTTGACGGCGGCGCGCATGACGGAAGTGCCGGAGGGCACGCTGACGGCGACGCCGTCGATATTCAGGGTGACTTCGAGGTTGGAAGTGATGGCTGGAGTGCCGTAGTCGATCTCTTTCATTTGAATAATCTCTTGGAACAAAACTGCTCCTTCCCCCTTTCAGGGGGAAGGTTGGGATGGGGGTAGATGCTGTCGAATGTCAACGGGTCTACCCCCTCCCTAGCCCTCCCCCTGCAAGGGGGAGGGAATATGGTAGCGAACGGACTCATACAAAATCCTCCGGAAAATGATTGAGCGCCGACAGTACCGGATACGGTGTCATACCGCCCATCGCGCACATTGAACCGTAAGTCATGGTGTCACACAAATCGCGCAGCAAAGAAATTTGCTCGTGTGCTCCGGCGCGAATGCGGTCGATAACTTCAACCCCGCGCGTGGAGCCGATACGGCAGGGGGTACATTTGCCACAAGATTCAAGCACGCAAAATTTCATCGCATAACGTGCTTGTTTTGCCATATCCACGGTGTCGTCGAATGCAACAATCCCGCCGTGACCGAGTACCGCTCCTACCGCAGCAAAAGCCTCATAGTCGAGCACCGTGTCGAACTGTGATTCAGGCAAGTAAGCTCCAAGCGGCCCGCCCACCTGTATAGCGCGCAGCGGACGACCCGAGCGCGAACCGCCGCCGTAGTCGTACAGCAATTCACGCAGCGTGCAACCGAATGGCACTTCAATCAAACCGCCAAATTTAATATTTCCGGCAAGTTGGAACGGCAACGTACCGCACGAACGCCCCACGCCCAAATTTCGATAAAACGTTGCTCCCTGCGCGAGAATATCCGGCACGCTCGCCAGCGAGATGACATTATTAATAACTGTCGGCTGACCGAACAGCCCCGTGATTGCGGGCAAGGGCGGCTTGCTGCGCACGATGCCGCGCTTACCTTCGATACTTTCCAGCAAGGCCGTTTCTTCTCCGCAAACATAAGCTCCTGCGGCTTTGCGTACTTCGATATGAAAATCACCCAGCCAATCTCCCGCTGTTTCCAGTGCCGCGTTCAAGGCCCCGAAGGCGTGAGGATATTCGGAACGGACATAGATGTAACCTTTGTTTGCACCAACTGCGAGACCCGCAATCGCCATGCCTTCTATCAGGCAGAACGGATCGCCTTCCATTAACATGCGGTCGGAAAATGTTCCCGAATCGCCTTCATCCGCATTGCACACGATGTATTTTTGTGCGGCCTTGGTGTCGAGCACTGTCTTCCATTTTATGCCGGTCGGGAAAGCCGCACCCCCGCGTCCGCGCAAGCCCGAATCGGTAACCTGTTGCACAATGGCTGCGGACGCCAACTGACGGGCGAGTGCAAGCCCCTTGCCGCCGCCGTGTGCCTGATAGTCAGCCAGTGAATGTGGATCAACCACTCCCACACGACGCATAGTGACACGCTGCTGCCGGGCTAAATATGGCAGAGCTTCGATGTCACCCAGACGCAGAGGATGATTCCCGCCCGATGTGAAATTTGCTTTGAATAAATCTGGAATATCTTGAATAGTAACCGGACCGTAGGCAATCCGGCCTTGTGCCGTCACCACCTCGACCAAGGGCTCCAGCCAGAACAATCCGCGCGAACCGTTGCGTACAATGTTAATGTTGATATTTTGTTTGGCGGCTATTGAAGTGATGGCAGCGGCAACCCGGTCTGCACCAAGTGCCAATGCAGCCGCATCTCCGGGAACGTAAATAGTAATCGTCATTTACGCGCCCCAAGTTCATTCATTAATGTATCGAATTTCTCCGGCGTTACCCGCGCGTGCAGCTCCGTTTCATCAATCTGAATCGCCGGGCCAATGGAACACAAACCCAAACAATAGACCGGTTCCATCGCAATATCTCCATGCTGCAAACTCGTTGCCGCATGGTTGGCCAAGGCCTCGCTTCCATTCGACTGACAGGCTTCGGCGCAGCAAATCTGAACGATATGTTTTCTCGGCGGTGTTTGACGAAAATGATGATAATAAGTAATCACGCCATACACCTCGGCGCGCGACATATTCAGTTCTTTTGCGATCATGGGTACAGCATCGTCCGGCACATATCCAAGCGCCTGTTGAATATCATGCAAAATCGGCAGCAAAGCACCGGGCTGTTGCCGGTGCTTTGCAAAAATAGTATTTAAGGCGGTATTCATGATGCCAAGGGATTACTTAAACAGAATCACCGCCTTTTGTAGCGTCATCCAGATTCCCCAGCCGAGCGGAATCCAGATCGCCAGCCAAGCCAGAAACACTTTCCAGTTATGGCTTGCTTCCTGTGCCAATGCTTCTACATCCTCCACAAAGTGCTGGTGAGTTTCGTGAGTCAACTCTTCTTCTTTTTTCAGCTCCTCTTCTGTCATGTAGTGCTGTTCGGCAACTGATTTCACCAGCCAGTTACATATAAAACCCAGCACCAGCAATCCGGCAAGGATATACATCGTGATTGAGTAAGCTTCGGCTTTGGGTACGCCATGATCAATCTGGTAATCACGAATATAATTCACCAGCACCGGCCCCAACACACCCGCAGTCGACCAGGCTGTCAGCAAGCGACCATGGATCGCTCCGACCATTTTGGTGCCGAACATATCCGCCAGATACGCGGGTACAGTAGCAAAACCACCACCGTACATCGACAAAATGACGCAGAAGAAAGCCACGAACAAAGCAAGGCTTCCTGCCGCAGCCATACTCGGAATCGAGGCATAGAGCGCGCAGCCAAGAAGGAAAAATATCGAGTAAGTGAGCTTGCGTCCGAGCTTGTCTGAAAGTGAAGCCCAAAAGAAACGCCCGCCAATGTTGAACAGCGACAGCAAGCCGGTAAAGCCAGCCGCAATTGCAGCAATTTGCCCTTTCTGCTCTGCATTCAGATCATTGAACGCGAGATCAACTCCGATCAGTTTGCCCGCGAAGACCTCCTGCAACATCGGTGAAGCCATACCGATAATTCCGATACCGGCGGTAACGTTAAGACACAATACCCCCCACACCAGCCAGAACTGCGGTGTTTTCCACGCCACATCAAGATGCACATGGCGGTCGGTAATCATGCTTTTTGCGATGGATTCTGCCGGAGGCTCCCACCCCGCCGGTTTCCAGTTTGGCGCTGGGACACGATAGCCGAGCGCTCCTGCCATCATGAAAACGAAATAAATTGCCGCCAAGGTAACGAAAGTTTCCCACACACCGACTGATGTCGGCGTTGCGTAGTATGCCATCAATTTGGCAGCCAGAGGTGCCCCTATCATTGCGCCGCCGCCGAATCCCATAATCGCCATACCAGTCGCCATACCGCGACGATCCGGGAACCATTTAATCAGGGTCGATACCGGTGAGATGTATCCCAGCCCCAAACCAATGCCGCCAATCACCCCGGAACCCAGCCAGAGCATCCAAATCTGATGCGTAATGACGCCGATTGCGGAAATCACCAAGCCACCACACCAGCAACAGGCAGAAACAACACCTGCTTTGCGCGGGCCGGCATGCTCAAGCCATCCGCCCCAGATCGCTGCCGAGGATCCCAAAAAAACAAAGAACAGGGTATACATCCAACCCAGCGTTGAAATTTTCCAGTCGCAAGACGAGGTAAAAATCTCGGTCACAAAACTCATGTCTTTGGGGCATGCGAGAGGCTGCGCAATACCAATAGCCTTGGACAGCGGCAACCAAAACACGGAGAAACCATAGGCCATACCGATACACAAGTGAATAGCCAAAGCTGCAGGGGGAACAAGCCAGCGGTTGAAGCCGGGCTTGGCGATGGTACGTTCCCTATCTAAAAAACCGGGAGTCGCGGACACTGCTGAAGCTTCTGACATAATTTCTTCTCCGTTATTAATTAATCACTTCACCTTCTTGGCTCTTGTTCTGAATGCGTGATTAGCCCCATGAGGACAATATATTATCTCCACTAAGCGAAAATTACGACACCCCCGTGATCCAATCCGCCCGGATTATCCATTTCGTCATTTCCGCGCAGGCTCGAATGATGGCTCAAATGGAAAATCCCGAAAAATCGGTTACTCTCTGGTTTTGAACAACGCGGCAACTTGTTTCGGTTTAACCGATGTTACAACAGAAGCAACGGTTTTTTCTTTGACCGGCTCAGAGCTAACCGAGGGTTCGTAAGGTTTGGAGAACCAGTCATCGGCGGGTGCAGATTTATGATGGCTGCGTACCGGAGCAGGCTTAATCGGTTTTTGATAGCCGCTTGGTACCACGACAGCTTCACGCGGAAATTTCCTGTTAAGCAGTTTTTCGATCTCGACCAAGCGGCGTTCTTCCGCGCCATCCACCAAAGAAACAGCTTCGCCTGATGCCCCGGCGCGTCCGGTACGTCCGATGCGATGCACATAGTCTTCGGCATGAGTGGGAAGTTCGTAATTAATAACCAGCGGAAGCTGGTCGATATCCAGGCCGCGTGCAGCAACATCGGTTGCCACCAAAGCCATCACCGCACCGGACTTGAACGCGTCCAGAGCCTTAATTCGCTCTTGCTGGGTTTTGTCACCGTGGATAGCATCCGCAGCTATGCCGCTACGCTCAAGTTGTTTGGCAACATGGGCCGCCGTTAATTTTGTGCGCGTGAAAATCAGCACCTGTTTGACACCGCGCGAACGGATTAACTCGACCAACGCATGGTATTTATCCTGATGCTCAACCATGCATACTGATTGCTTGATATTTTCGCCTGCCGCATTACGACGCGCAGTTTCAACCGTAACCGGATCAACCAGAAAATCCTGCGCGAGTTTTTTGATGTCATCGGAAAAAGTTGCAGAAAACAATAGCGTCTGCCGTTGCTTTGGCAGCAGTGCGAGAATACGCTTGAGGTCAGGCATAAACCCCATATCCAGCATTCGGTCGGCTTCGTCCAGAATCAGAATTTGAACTTGATTAAGTTGCAGGTTGCGGCTTTCCACGTGATCAAGCAAACGACCCGGCGTAGCCACCAGAATCTCCACCCCGTTCATTAAAGCGGGCTTTTGCGCCTTGATGTCAGTGCCGCCGTAAACCACCGTGGTGCGCAGCGGCACATGCTTGGAATAAGTAACCACGCTTTCGTGAACCTGTATCGCCAGCTCGCGCGTTGGAGCAAGCACCAAAGCGCGAATAGGATGGCGTGCAGGCGAAGCACTAGTACTGGCATGAGGTAATAAACGCTGCAACATCGGCAAGGTAAACGCGGCAGTCTTGCCAGTACCGGTCTGCGCCATCGCCATCAAGTCACGCCCCGCAATCACATGCGGAATGGCTTGTGCCTGAATAGGAGTAGGCTCGGTATAACCCGTTTCTTCGATAGCCCGAAGAATCAGCGGATCAAGCGCGAGAGAAGAAAAAAGAAGTTTTGTTGCTGAGATTTCGTTCATAAGTATGCATTATACTGGAATAAGCCCCGCCGCTTGAAAGACGTTTTTCTTGATCGGTAATCTCAGATTCAGGCATGTTGCAGTTCTTGCCTGATCGTATCCCTGGCTACATCCGCCAGCATTGTACCTTGAGCATATTGGTTCAACATTCTGCGTTTTGCAGACATTCTTAATTATATGTACTATTCGATTTGTAAAATGACCATTTAGGAAATGCATATGACTACTTTATCAATTAGTGTCAGCGAATTCAAAACACACTGTCTGGATTTGATTCGACAAGTTGATCAAGCCGGCGATGCTGTTGAGTTAACGCGTCACGGCAAGGTGGTTGCACGCCTGATACCCACTGCACCGGCAGTGCAGGGAACACCGACTTGGCAGCGTCTGCGCGGCAAAGGCAAGCTCACGGGCATGCCGGAAGAGTCGGTACTCGACAGTGAGCAGTTTGACGCACTTCGCACCTTCAAATAATGAAATCACCGCTGTTACTCGATACGCACATTTGGTTATGGTGGCAATTTTGGCAGCCTGAATTATCGGCGCGCGAGCGTGATGCACTTGATAATCTAGCCGCAGCAGGTACCCCTCCAGCATTGGCAGCGATCAGCCTGTGGGAAGCGCAGATGCTGGTTGAAAAAGGCCTCCTTACTTTGGATATTCCGCTTGGCTATTGGCTGCCTACAGCATCCGCGCCTGAAACCGTTACGCTGTTGCCAATGGATGTCGAAGTCGTACTTGCTTTGGATGGCTTACCCAAATCCTTTCATGGTGATCCGGCTGATCGCATCATCGTGGCAACAGCACGAGCGCATGGTTTGGCGTTAGCAACCCGTGATAGCAATATTCGGCGTTCACGTACGGTACAACTATGGAAGCCGTAGAAATTACTTGCCCTTTGCTTCATTGAGGCCTGTCAACAATTGCAACGGTGTTGTATGTATCTAATAGTTGCCAGCCCATCTACTGCCGGATCATGAAAAATACCAACGAATAGAGGTTCCCTAGAAATATGATAATAAAAGCGGTGAATTATGCGGGTTACACAATATTCAGTCTGAAAAAAAGGGCGCCTTACGGCGCCCATATAACGAAGCAGTGAAAGCTTCGGGGGAGATGATCTTAGTGTTGGTAAGCGCGCTCGCCGTGATCTGCGAGGTCCAAACCTTCTTCTTGAGCTTCATCACTTGCACGGATACCGATTGTCTTCTTCAAGATGAACAGGATCACGAAGGCTACGAATGCAGACCATGCCAATGAAACTCCGACAGCCCACAGTTGCGAAACGATCTGATCAGAAGCTACAAAGTCAGCTGTCTTGTTGGCAACGTAGTCCCATACACCTTGACCGCCCAGTGCAGGATTAACGAAGATGCCAGTGCCGATCGCGCCGATGATTCCACCTACGCAGTGAACTCCAAAGGCATCCAAAGCATCGTCGTATTTCAGCCAAACTTTGATCTTAGTTACCGCGAAGAAGCAGATTACTGCTGCAACTGCGCAGATGATCATTGCACCGCCTACACCAACATAACCAGCTGCCGGAGTGATCGCTACCAGGCCAGCAACGATACCTGAGCAAATACCCAACAAACTTGGCTTGCCTTTAATGATCCACTCAACCAATGTCCAGACTACGCCTGCTACTGCGGTACCAAACAGGGTGTTGAAGAATGCCAAGCCGGCAGCCCCCGTTGCTTCGAGAGCAGACCCGGCATTGAAGCCGAACCAACCCATCCACAACAAACCAGTACCGATTGCTGTCATCATCAGGCTATGAGGAGCCATTGATACTTTGCCGAAACCTTTACGCGGGCCAAGCATCAGTGCGGCGATCAGAGCCGCGATACCTGCATTGATGTGAACTACCGTACCACCTGCGAAGTCGATTGCACCTTTTTGGAACAGGAAGCCTGCGTGACCGGCTACACCATCAAGATATTCCTTGATTTTTGCAGGATCAGTAATTTCTTTAGGCACTGTGTATGCATCTGGACCATCCCAGTACCAAACCATGTGAGAAATCGGCAGGTAAGCGAAAGTGAACCACAAGATGCTGAAGATGATCATTGCAGAGAACTTAAAGCGTTCTGCAAAACCACCGCAGATCAGCGCAACAGTAATCGCCGCGAAGGTCAATTGGAACATGCAATACACGAAGTCGGGAATGTATTGGCCTTTGCTGAATGTGGCAGCAACGGCTGTCGTAGGATCATCACCGGACATGAAGAACTTGTCGAGCGAGCCTATGAACGGCGCCAGTGCGTTACCATCATGACCGGCAGTAAAAGCCGCGCTGTAACCGTAGATTACCCAGAGGATAGCCACTACGCAGAAAATCGCGAAGCTTTGCATCACTGTAGACAGGGCATTCTTGTTACGCACCATACCGGAATAGAACAACGCCAAGCCGGGAACAGTCATCAGCAACACGAATGCGGTCGATGTCATCATCCAGGAAACGTCACCCTTGTTGCAGTCAAAGCCTTTGTCACCACACTTCGGGGCTGGTGCTGCGGCTGGAGCGGCAGCGGCAGGTGCTGCTGCCGGGGCGGCAGTCGCAACAGCTGCCGAGGCAGGAGCCGCCGCTTCTTCGGCAAATACCGGTACTATCATGCCACTCAGCATGGACAACAGTGTGAATACAGCAAATAGTTTCTTCATCTCGTTCTCCTTATAGAGCTTCCGGACCGGTTTCGCCGGTGCGGATGCGGATTACTTGTTCAAGCTCTTGCACGAATATCTTGCCGTCGCCGATTTTGCCCGTTTGAGCAGCCTTTTCGATTGCTTCAATAACCTGATCCAGCGTCTCTGCTTTAACGGCTGCTTCAAGCTTGATCTTGGGCAAAAAGTCCACGATATATTCAGCACCGCGATACAACTCGGTGTGACCTTTTTGACGACCGAAACCTTTAACTTCGGTAACGGTGATACCTTGCACGCCAATCGCTGAAAGGGCTTCACGCACCTCGTCCAGCTTGAACGGCTTGATTATTGCTGTGACTATTTTCATTTCAGTCTCCTTATTTAAGATAGACGGGATACTACGTATCCCGCCTCACGCAAACCTAGGTTAGAGCGTACGAGTGAGGGAAGCGACGACAATACTTTGACCCTCTTTATAACCCTGACCATTTGTGTAGGCAGAGTTTGCATTGGTGCTGCTCCAAGTCAGTCCAGCTGCAAAGCCATTGGTCAGATCCTTGGTAACACTCACTCTGTAGTCACTGTAAGTCAGGCTCTCTTGAGTTCCATCTCCAGCTGTGATTGTTGCGCCAGACCCTTGGAATGTTTGAATACCATAGTGAGCACCTACGGTATATCCAGAATCACCAATCGCATAGCTTGCGCTCAGGTCAAAATAATTAGTCCCTGAAGTGTTTGCGTTACCAAAGGTATTGCCCAAAGCGTAAGAATATTTAGCAGTGATCCACTTGTATCCGATCAAAGCGTAGACTTCATCCGTATCAGCTTTAGTAGCACCTTTTACATAGTGACCAGGATAGTTGTAACGCAAGTAACCTACGTCATAGCTGAAGTCAGTCGCAAAGGAATTTCTATAGCCAAGATAGGTATCCAGTTCCAAACCAGAACTGCCAGCTGCTTGAGAATCGCTAATCCAGCTAATGCTAGAACCCCATGTTCCAATGTAGAAACCATTGGTTGGTGTGTAGTCAAAACCACCTTGAACAGCTGGATTTCCACCAGTTTGTGAAATACCACGATACAGATAGTTACTTACCAGAGTGACGTTACTTGTTACAGCCGGAGCTGGTGCTGCTGCTGGAGCAGCGGCTGCAGGAGCATCTTCAGCGAAAGCTGGCATTACAAACAAAGCGCCCAAAACGGCAACGAGTAGTTTCTTTTGCATAATATTTCCTTTTCTATATGAAGTTTAAAAACGGGAACCAAATCATCCGTGCACATGTTAGAGCAGATTCCGTGCCAGATGAAATTTATGTTTTAAATCAATGTGATTCAAACAAACATAGAAAAACCACAAAATAGAGCGCACCATCTCAAAGCGTTATTTTTGGGTTTCGCACCCATGCGGTGCATTGTTTCAAAATTGAAATACGATAGCAGGGACGAATGACATAAATCCGGATGAACAATTTAGACCCAAAACCCGTCATTGGTGAACAAACTAGCCAATCCACTTAGCCCCAAAGTACAGGCCAGTGGCTGCTTATCCCGCGCAGGCGGGAATGAAAAATCGGGCAGCCCCTTGTCAGGGGCTGCCCGTTAGTTCAGCGGCATCTAGTAAATTTTGGTTCCGTGCTTGTCCGGCTTAGAGCAAGAAGTTTCGTTAGAACGAATGAGTCAGTGACACTGAAGTGGCGGCTTTACCCCAAGGGTCGCCATTGGGAGCCCAGAATGAAGAAGCGCCTCTGGTATTTGTATATGACAAACTCAAAACATAGTCGTTAAAATCTTTGGAGGCACTCAGCTTAAAATCAGTATAGTTTGGCGGGGTTCCTGCCAATGAGTATGTATCCGCTACTGCTCCGGTAAAAGTTTGCTTTCCAATATGCGCACCAATGGTCATTCCGATTTCGGAAAACGGATAATTTGCACTCAGGTCAACATAATTCGTTCCCTTTGAGCCGGGGGTAGTAAAAAAGCCATCCAGCAAGCTATACGAATATTTGATGGAGACTAATTTATAGGACGCAGCTCCGTATACTTCAGCTGTATCAGCGTTGTTATAACCAAGCTGGGGTGTATAGTCCCCCAGATAGTTGTAGCGTACATAACCAAGGTCGTAGCCAAAATCACCTATTACTGTGTTCTTGATACCGAAGTAAGTATCCAACTCGACGCTTGTATCTCCACTCGCTATCGCGCCACTATCTTTGATTCTCTTAACATTGGAAGCCCAGGTACCCACGTACAAGCCACTATTATTGTGAGCATAGTCCAAGCCGCCTTGCAGTGCCGGAGCATGAGTGGTCTGCGTAATGCCACGAAAAACATAGTCTGAAGCAAACCCGAGGTTATACAATACGGAAGAACCTGTGGCAGCAGCAGGCGTATCTTCTGCAGCCATAACAGGAATAACAAACGCAAAACCCATGGCGATAACGAATATTTTTGTCTTCCGCATGGAGTTACCTTTTTAGGAAATTTAGGTTAGCAAATCAGAACAACCGTAGATTGTAGCATATTTTGTGCCAGCTAAACTTAATCTGATTCCGAGTAAATTTTAACATCGCTTGGGGTATTGCAACAACACCTCTATATCACCATATATGGGCGTACTTCAACGCAAACAAGCCGAACACGCCGACAAATTTGTTACATTTGGTGTATTGTCCTGAAAATAATTTAAGGAGGTAATCTCATGTTGAACACAAAGTTTTTTGAAGAGATGTCGTCAAAGTTAAATGAAGCTGTCGCAAATGGCCCGGCCAAAGACTTTGAAAAAAATGCGCGGGCATTACTGGCACAAGGATTTACCAAACTTGATTTGGTCACCCGTGAGGATTACGAAGTTCTGCTGCAACGTCTGGAAAAACTGGAAGCCCGTATTGCCGCGATGGAGAAGCACCCCTAACGGGCATGACAGTTTGCCACCCATGATGCAATCGCTGCCCGTTTCCCTCACCTCAATCCTCTCCCGCAAGCGGGGAGAGCGTAGCGAGGGGCGCGCAGCGAGGCAATCTTATCGCTACGCGAATTTTTCAATCCCATAATGGGACTTGCAGTTTTATACAGTCGCGGCTTGGCGGGAATGGATGCCGCGCTGGTCACTGTCGAGGTGCACCTCGCCAACGGCCTGCCCAACTTCACAATTGTCGGGCTTCCCGAAGCGGAAGTAAAAGAAAGCAAAGACCGAGTGCGCGCGGCTTTACAGAATTGCCAATTTGAATTTCCCGCCCGGCGAATTACTGTCAACCTCGCCCCTGCCGACTTGCCGAAAGAAAGCGGTCGTTTTGATCTGCCCATTGCGCTCGGTATTCTCGCTGCATCCGGGCAAATACCTTCCGATAATTTAGCCAAATACGAATACGCCGGAGAGCTGGCTTTAACCGGTGAGTTGCGCGCTATACGCGGCGCACTGGCAATGACCTATCGTGCCGCCAACAGCGGGCGGGCTTTTATTTTGCCCGCAGTCAATGCGCCGGAAGCCTCACTGGTGGAAGATGCCACGGTCTATCCCGCGCAATCTCTCTTGCAAGTCGCGGCACACCTTTCCGGGCGTGATGCGTTAACGCGATACATTCCTGATACAAAAATCATTGAGCCGCATTACCCCGACATGAGCGAGGTAAAGGGTCAATCTCAATCCAAACGTGCGCTGGAAATTGCCGCCGCTGGCAGCCACAGTGTATTGATGTCTGGCCCGCCCGGTACGGGTAAAAGCATGTTGGCTGCCCGCTTCCCCGGCATCTTGCCGGAAATGACGCAACAGGAAGCATTGGAAAGTGCCGCCATGCAATCGCTGGGCGGTATGTTCGAAGTTGAAAACTGGAAACGCCGCCCCTATCGTGCACCGCATCACACCGCCTCGGCAGTCGCCTTGGTTGGAGGTGGCAGCAACCCGCGTCCAGGCGAAATTTCTATCGCGATGCATGGTGTTTTGTTTTTGGATGAACTGCCCGAATTTAGCAGGGGCGTTTTGGAAGTGTTGCGTGAACCGATGGAAAGCGGGCGCATCACCATTTCGCGCGCTGCGCGCCGTGCCGATTTCAAAGCACAGTTCCAGCTTGTCGCCGCGATGAACCCCTGCCCCTGCGGCTACCTCGGCCATTTCAACGGCAAATGCCGCTGCACACCCGACCAAGTCGCACGTTATCGTGCCAAAATTTCCGGCCCATTGCTGGATCGCATCGACATACAGATTGAAGTCCCCGCTGTGCAGCAAGAAGATTTGCTCAGGCAATCAGCTGGCGAAAGCAGTGCTGTTATCAAGAACAGAGTCGAAGCCGCACGGCAACGTCAATTAGCCAGACAAGGCAAACCCAATGCGCTACTTTCGGTCACCGAGATAGATTCATTCTGCTCACCGGATGCGCCCGGCGAAGCACTGCTACGCCAGGCAATCTCACGCCTGAATCTCTCCGCCCGTGCCTACCATCGCGTGCTCAAAGTTGCGCGTACAATTGCCGACCTTGAAGGCAGTGAAGCAATTCAAATCGCTCACATTGCAGAAGCGATACAATATAGGCGCATGGATAAATAATGCCAAAATCTCATTAGTCTCAAAATCCCTCCCCCATGCAGGGGGAGGGCTAGGGAGGGGGTAGAACGTGTGTATTTCACCACCTTTACCCCCATCCTAACCTTCCCCCTTAAAAGGGGAAGGGACGAATCGTTTCTAAATGAGGTTGCTTGAATAATTCCAACATCACCGATCTTCAAGGAGTACAGTATGTTTGACCAAAAACTCATCAATGGCATGAAAAACTTTAACCAGCTCATCCATGTTCTGCTTGCCCTTGCCTTGGGCGTGGCCTGTGTCATGGTGATCTGGGACTTCGGGCTAAAAGCCTCGGAAGCGTGGCAGGCAGGGAATGCCGCGACTGGCTTCTTCCAGGCGCTGGGATCCTTATTCATTCTATGGACACTTTCGACGCTGATTTCTGCCGAGATGAATTACCTGCAAACGGGCCGGACTTATGTGCGAGTTTTCGTCGAAGTCGCCATGATTTCGGTGATCCGTGAAATGATCGTGCAACCTGTACAAGTCATCAGCAGCCCCGGACACGAAGCGAATTTCAACCCGATCCATTATGGCTTGTTGTTAGCCGCTCTGCTAATAATCGGTATCGTTTATAAATTAGTAAGCGAGACGAATACTGCCCATGAACCCCCGATAGAATAAAAATTTATAGCGACTCTCAATGCTATCCCAGTTTAAATTTTTCAGTTGCCGCACTTAACCGATTTGACAATTTTTGTAGATGACTTGCTGCCTCGGCAACCTCATTCACAGCAACCGCGCTTTCTTCAACGGTTTGGGCAATCCGTTCCATATTGGTTGCAATGTCGTTACTGGCAACAGTTTCTTCCCGTGCTGAAGAGGCAATCGCACCGATATCCGCACTCGCGTTACTTACCGACTGGATTGCAGCGACTAACATTGTTGACACAGCGTGAATTAATTCATGACTGGCAGTTAAGGCTCCCTGTCCGTTTTGAATTGCCTTAACAACCAAATCGGATTGGTCATTCAAAATTTGCGTAACTTTATCAATTTCACCGACTGAACTTGTAGAATGCTCCGCCAGCTTTCTAACCTCGTCGGCAACAACGGCAAAACCTCGCCCTTGTTCGCCCGCCCGAGCTGCTTCTATCGCTGCATTAAGGGCTGCGCAAAATATTTGATGAAGTTAATGCTTCGTCTGAGTCACTTTCCACTTCTTCTTTTAGCCTCGCGTCAAC
>Ga0364886_10165_pt1 | contig 41726 bp, 32 predicted proteins | sample ExccelJu500001D3_4_FD_206926 | JGI IMG/M metagenome (GOLD analysis project Ga0364886, IMG submission 206926) | Enriched cells from Trout Bog Lake Hypolimnion, Wisconsin, USA - BchlTB.July23.5000.01.D3 | ecosystem: Environmental > Aquatic > Freshwater > Lake > Hypolimnion/Profundal zone | place... | reverse complement strand
ATTTCGTGAAGTTTAGCCTAAATTCATTTTTTGTTTTTAACCATTTAATTTATATCAACCCCCAATATGAAATTGATTACGCAAACATTTCCCAGTGTTTTTGAAACCTCATTCGGATTTGTAGAAAATTCAGCAAAGGACCAGTTACATGGAATTAAAGTTAAAAAAGATAATACCTGGTATATAGTTGGAGATCTGGCTAAAAAAAATGGAATTTCTGCAGCAAGGATCACTAATGCTGCTCCAACAGAAGAGGACTTTGATATTTTATTCCGTTCTGCATTGGTTAATCTTTCCGGAAAATTAACTGCACCTGTTACAATAACGCTTGGATTTCCCTTCTCCACGTATAATGCCTATAAAGCTGCAGCCCAGCAATATTTGTCTAAAAGACATTTTCTGGTGGAGTCTGACAGTCAGACTTTTAACGTGAGTGGTAAAATTAAAAAAGAAACATTTGATATTGAGCGATTTGAAATTATACCTGAAATCGTTGGTGGTATTATTGCGCTTAAAAAAATTTATGAGCATGATATGCCGGATAATTTCCTGGCAATCAGTTTTGGTTTTGGTACGCTGGAAGGTATTATGGCTTCTAAAGACGGATTAATCAACAGAACTTCATTTAGTACGCATGGTATACAATATGCTATCAATAACCTATCCCGTGAATTGAATAAGAAGCATTATCTGGAATTAAAAAATGAACATCAGCTGGATGATATTTTTATGAAAGGTTCTTTTTTTGCTAATAGAAAACGAGTGGATATTGCGGAACTGAAGGAAGAATTGCTGTCTCAATATTACAGAGAAATTGTTTCTCCAATGATCCGAAGACATATTACAGAAGATGACCTGGAATCCTGCGGAAAGATATACCTGATGGGTGGAGGTGCCCATTATCATACCCTTATTAATGCCGTAAAAGAAGAGTTTGAAAGCTTTATCCCTGTAGAAGTGGTAGATGAACCGGAAAAACTGGTGAGTGCAGGTTATTTATATAATTCACTCCGGTTATCAGATAATTATCCCGGCAGATGTGCAGGAATAGATATTGGCAATGCTTACACTATGGTAAGTACTTTTAGTGAAGGCAATAACTCTTATTCAGAATTTAAACCGTAGTGAAGTGATTAATTTATTTATACTCCTACGGGGAAGTACATTGTGTTATATTCCGGCAAAAGCAAAGATTACAGGAAATCTGGAAACTGAAATGCCAATAATCCTCCATGGTACAGTTGATGGAAATATTAAGTGTGCTTCCAAACTTACTATTGGTGTAACGGGAGTCGTGAACGGGAATATTGAAGCTACAGAATTAAAATTAAAGGGTAGGGTTCATGGCAATTGCTTTGTTACTTTTGATGCTACAATTGGTAAGGAAGCTGTAATCAAAGGTTCAATTGATGCATCCCCTTTAATAGTGCAGGAAGGTGCACAGATTATTACTGAAGAGCAGAAAAAAACAGTATCATCTGAAGAACAGGATTTAAAACAGAAAATTACCAACGAAAAGGTTAAAGAATCCCCTCCACCTGTAATAGAAAGAGAAAAGGACAGTGAAATTTCCAGGTGGTTTTAATAATCCCAAACCGGGTTAACATCACATTAATCGTTTTTTGAAATGCAGCATCAACAGAGGTATCAATCATGAAAAAGCTAATTAAAAAGAAATCTAAGCCTGTAAAATCCGGAATACCTGTTATCAATAAATCCACACTTAAGAATCTCAAAAAGGACTTATTCAGTAAATATACTGTATTGATTAAACTGGAATATGCGCTGGCCAAGGAACGTAAAAAAGGGATGATCATAGAAAAAACAACCCTTGATACTTTTAAACTGGCTTCTAAAGAATGGAAGGATACTGAAATTAAATGGAAGGAATCATTGCTGGCTTTTGCTGCTTTGAAAGATAAAAAAAAGAAATAGCATCAGCACCTTGAAAAAATCATAAATGCTGCCAGAACAATAAAAACAAAACAACCAATACCTACTGTTTTTGTAAGGTCATTTGATTTGTTGCTTCCATCCTTGTTTTTATTTATAGGAGTTATTGGCTCGAATGCAAATTTCTTTTTTTGAGGATTTTCTTTCTCCATAAATAAATATACTTAATGGCTTTATTGTAAAACCAGACCTGTAAGGTACTTTAAATTATTTATTGCTGAACTTTTACCGGAAAAGCTGGCCTTACGGGATCTTTTACCGGGTTTTCTTCCAGTTGTTTTAATATGGTTTCAATAGCTTTTTCCAATTGAGGGTCATGTCCTTTTATCACTTCAGATGGTGTTTGTTCCACTTCAATATCAGGAGGTACACCAATATTTTCCACAATAAATCCTTCCGGTGTCCAGATTCCTAAATTGGGTGCAGTTACTTCTCCGCCATCTATAAATTCAGGGTATCCCAGTATGCCTACCAGTCCGCCCCAGGTTCTTTTACCAATCAATGTGCCTACTTTATATTTTCTAAACATCCAGGGCAGAAAATCCCCGCCAGAACCTGCCGTTTCGTCAATCAGCATTACTTTAGGACCCTGTATTGAAGCAGAAGGCGATTTCAGGTCATTCCCATAACGTAAATGCCAGTAGGCCTGTAAGGGGTTAGTAAGTAATCTGATATAATAATCTGCCAGCGATCCGCCTCCATTAAACCTTTCATCTACAATAATGGCTTTCTTATTCGCCTGGGGATAAAAATACCGTTTAAAATATTCATGCCCTAATGTAGAGGTATTGGGTACATATACATAGGCAACCTGACCTTTAGTGGCTTCATTTACTTTCTTTAAATTAGATTCCACCCAATCCCTGTTTCGCAATGCCTGTTCACTGCTTACAGGTACTACTTTCACTAATCGGGGATGCGGGTCATCCGGTAATGTTCCAATGGATAATTCCACTATTTTATCTGCCGTATTTTCAAAAAAGCGGTAAATGTCATCTGTGCCATTCAGCTCATTTCCATTCACGGCCAGAATATAATCTCCCACATTAATGTTCACTCCCGGCTCTGTTAACGGTGATTTTAAATTAGGATTCCAGTTTAAGCCACCATAGATCTTTTTTATCTGGTATCGGTTATTATTGATACTATAATCTGCACCCAGTAATCCGCCATTGATTTTCTGTGTTTTAAATAAGCGTTCTCCGGAATTGGTTATATAATGATGCCCAACCCCTAATTCACTGAACATCCATTGAAAAACCAGGTTCAGGTCACTCCTGCAGGATAGTTCCGGTATAAATGGGGCATATTTCTCTTTTATAGCCACCCAATTGGCACCATGCATTCCCGGGTCATAAAAATAATCCCTGTTCACCCGCCAGGCTTCTTCAAAAATATTTTTCCATTCTGTAGCTGCATCTGTGCGGATCATTATTTCACTTGTTTTCAGTAATCCTTTCCCAGGAGCAGGTTTTGCACCCAGATCAGTGATAAACCAGTTGTTGCCATTTGAATACAGCATTTTTTTATGATCAGCTGAAATGATATAACCATCCATTTCCACCACTTCATTGTCTTTCCTGGCCTTTAAATCATATTTATGCATCATTCCACTGCCATTATTATCAAAAGGAAGCGCTACATAATAAATTTCCCCTTCTTTTCCTGTTCCCAGTTCCTGAAAATTACCTGCTGCAATGGGCAGGTCAATAATACGGTTTTGAATATTATCCCAGTCAATCTGCAATAAAGGTTCTTTCTTTTCAATTACTGGTGTTTTGTTGTTTTTATTTTCAGTTTTTGTAACTGCAGTAGCAATAACAGAATTAGAATCAGTTGTAACTTTTTCCTCGTCACTTTCCTTAAAGAGCGGAGAGGCTGTTTGCTTTTGAAGGGTAACCAGGTAAATGGAATAACTGGAGTGCATGTCTTCATTTGATTGGTCGAACCAGTTCACCAATGGCCCGGCATCTGTAGAAGCTAAGAAATACAAATACTTGCCAGTTATATCAAATTTAGGTTCTGCGGCATCACTTAATCCATCTGTTAATGGATATGATTTGTTGGCTTCCAAAGAATACAGGTAAACCCGTTTAAACTGGGTTGCTGTTATTTTGGTATATGCAATCCATTTTGAGTCAAAGGACCAATCACTGAAGATATTTCTGAAAGCACCCGGATAATACAATTCATCTGTATCAATGCTTGTTATTTTACCGGTGGCAATATCCAGTACATATAAATTGCGCCCATTATCTGAATAACTGATTTTTTTGCTGTCGGGCGACCAGAACAGATTGGCATAAAAGCCGGTGCCTTTTAATGGGAAAATTTTAGTAATCCCCTTCCCATCCTGATTTTTAAGGTGCAATTGATATTCACCCCCTGCATCAGAAAAGTAAGCAATGGTTTTGCCATCAGGAGACCATGAAGGATATTTTTCATGTGTTCCGGTAGTTTGGGTAATATTCCGGTAATCCCCCTTTTCTGCAGGAACCGTAATAATATCACCTCTGCAATCAAACACTGCCCTGTTTCCTGAAGGGGAAATATCTGCAGAACGCAGGTAATCTCCTCCTTTAATCAACCTTGGCCTTAATTCCAGCAGGTCAGCTGCTATGCCTATTTTTAAATGGTTGGTAACTGCAGTACTGATGGTATAGGTATGCAAATACCCGGATTGTTCAAACAGGATCAGCTGATTGGTAGCAGCTGCATTCAATATGGGAAAATCTTTGAAATAAGTTAGTTGACTTACCTGTCTGGTTCCTGTATTATAAGCATATAAATTAAATTCTCCATTACGGTCGCTCCTGAAATAAATGGTATTACCCTGCCACATCGGGTTTACATCATTACAGCCTCCTTCCGGTTGTGGAATCTTAACTACAGATTTATCCAGGAAGGTAAAGATCCAGATACTGGCAATGGATCCACCTCTGTAGTGTTTCCATTGTTTAAATGCATCGGTTAACGGGGTATAAGCCATTTGTGAACCATCCGGAGAATAAACGGCATAATTGGCATTGGGTATTTCCAGTTGGGTGGCATTGCCCCCTGAAACTGGAACTGTATATAATTGTGCATACCGATTGGTAAAAGTATTCCGTTGGGATATAAATAAAACAGATTTCCCATCAGGTGTAAAGCCCCTTACGATATCAGCTGCGGGGTGCCAGGTCAGCCTTTTAGGAATCCCACCTTCTACGGGAATAATATATACATCTGTATTGCCATCATACTGGGCACTGAACGCAATGGTTTTGCCATCGGGCGAAAATACCGGGTTCGATTCAATACCCTGATCTACAGTTAACCGCCTGGGCATAGATCCATCCAGATTAGCAATCCAAAGGTCTTCTGCATATATAAATGCAATATGGTCTTTGCTTACAGCCGGTTGGTTCAGCATCCTGGTATTGCTGGGGTCAATGGCCAGCAACTGCAATGGAAACAGTAAGAGAAAATAAATAAGGATAGGAAATATGTTATATTTTTTCATAAAATAATTGTAAATAACTTTATAAATATCAGGCAATAAGATAGGCAAAAAGCTTCAGAAAAAGAAATAAAAAGGATGAAAAAATGATAAAAATATTCAGCCAGATATTTTATTTTGATTTAATTGGTAATATTGATTAAATTTCTATTTGAAATCAGAAACCAATTGGTCCTATTGAATTAACTTTCCAAAATGATGGAATCATCTACTGCCTCCGAAAACAATCACTTTGCTTTTAGTTCATTGGCTGAAAGTGTATTTGATGCTGTTTTTATTTTCCAGAATGGCAAATGTGTCCATCAGAACCAACTGGCATCTGCAATATTTGGATATACAGATTCAGAAGCTAAAGATCAGCCATTCTCCTTTTGGTTTAACCAGGAAGATTATTTTCATTTATCCTCTAATTTTCATAAAGGCATTACTGTTCCGGTAACTTCATTCGGAAGACAGAAAGACGGAAACCTTATCCCATCCATGTTACGGCTCAGAATAATCCAATCCGGAGAAAATCCCCTGGAAATGCTGGCCTGTACTGATATCAGCGGATTTCAACAACCGGAATCAGATCATAAGCATTACGAGTATGAATTACAGGAAATGTACAATTCTATTCCTGTGATGATGCATTCCATCACCAAAGATGGGGAAATTGAATATGTTAGTGATTACTGGGTTCAGAAAATGGGCTATACACGGGAAGAAGTTATGGGCAGGCCGGTTACTGATCTGTTTACGGAAGCCTCTAAAAAGTATGCTTTGGAAGTAGTACTTCCCAATTTTACCATGAAAGGAGTTTCTAAAAATATTGCTTACGAATGGATTAAAAAAGATGGAAGAACTTTTTCCTCCCTGCTTAATGCAGTTGCCTTAAAAGATTCCAAAGGAAACTTTATCCGTTCATTGGCAGTTACAGTAGATATTACTGATCTTAAAAAAGCAGAAGGCCAGTTAACTGCTTTGTATGAACAGCAACAGGCATTAATTGAAGCTATCCCTGATATGATTATTTTCAAGGATGGTTCCGGCAAATGGCTCATTACCAATGAACCAGCCAAAAAAATGTTTTACCTGTATGATCAGGATTGGGTAGGAAAAACAAGTCAGGAATTACTGTCCAATACAGATGAAATTGTTCGGGATGCTTTTGCAAATGCAAATGAAGAAGATGACATTACCTGGCAATCTGGCAAACTTTGCTTTTTTAATAAAACCATCCCTGATATTACCGGCAAACTGCATTATTATGAATTAAGGAAAGTACCGCTGTTTGAAGCAGATGGCAGCCGGAAAGGTATTATTACCATTGCTTCAGAAATCACCGAACGTAAAGAAGAAGAAACCCGGTTGCAATTACTGGAAACAGCCATCGCCAATGCAACCGATGCTATCACTATTTCAGAACTGGATCTTGAAGATCTACTGCAATCAAAGGTAATTTATGCTAATAAATCCAGTCTGGAAATGAGCGGTTACGGATTGGAAGATTATATGGGTAAAGCTCCCCGGTTTTTACGGGATAAAGCAAATGATCCTTTATTTCTGAATTATATCAACGACCTGGTTCTCAAAGGAGAAGCTTTTAAAACAGAGAAGCTGGAATACCGGAAAAACGGGGAAGCGTATTGGTCTAATTTCACCATTACACCAGTTTCTATAAAAAGTAGTGAGTATACCCATTGGATTGGCATTAAAAGAGATACCACCGATCAAAAAGAAATGGAACTGGAGTTGATCAAAGCAAAAGAAAAAGCAGAAGCCGGCAGTAAAGCAAAATCAGAATTTCTGGCCAATATGAGCCATTAAATACGCACGCCATTGAATAGTGTAATCGGATTCTCTGATCTGTTGTTAAAATCACAACTCAATTACAGGCAGCAGGAATATGTTTCTGCAGTTTCTCAATCAGCCAATGCGTTGATCGATATTATCAATGGCATCCTTGATTTCTCCAAAATAGAAGCCGGCAAGCTTGAAATTGACCTCGAAAAAACAGACCTGATGGAGATGGCCGAACATGTGGTGTATCTCATCAGCATACAATCTGGCAAAAAGAACCTGGAAACATTATTAGATATTTCCCCTGATGTGCCCAAATTTATATGGGCAGATGCCATCCGATTAAGGCAGGTACTCATCAATTTACTGGGTAATGCAGTAAAGTTTACCAAAGAAGGTGAAATTGAATTGAAAATCGAATTGCTGAAAGATGGAGATAACGAAGAAAATATTGTTCGTTTTGCAGTTAGGGATACTGGTGTAGGCATTGACCCTGCCAATCAGAAAAAAATATTTGAAGCTTTTACACAGGAAGATTCTTCCACCAATAAAAGATTTGGTGGTACCGGACTGGGATTAACCATCTCTAAAAGCATTATTGAACTGATGGGTAGCAGCCTTCAGTTAAAAAGCGAAATAGGAAAAGGCAGTACTTTCTTTTTTGATTTATCCGTACATCCTGTTTATGGTGCTTCAGCTGAATGGGTTTCCATCAATAACTGTAAAAAAGTATTAATTGTAGATGACAATATTAATAACAGGAAAATCCTGAAAGATATGCTGGTTTTTAAGAATATTGATAGTGATGAAGCTGTTAGCGGTATGGAGGCTATTCAATTGTTAAAAGCCGGAAATATGTATGATGTAATACTGGTGGACTTTAATATGCCAGGATTGGATGGTATTGCCACTGTGAGGCATATCCGGCAGGATACTGCTTTACAGGCAGTAACTCAGCCATTTATTTTATTACACAGTTCAGCCGAAGATGAAGAAATTCATAACGGCTGTAAGGAATTAGGCATTAAACAACACCTGGTAAAGCCTATAAAAATGAAGCAATTGTTTGATGCCCTTTCCAAAATTAATTTTGCAGAAAATGGAAATTCAGAACAACGGCTTGATCCGGATGATAACAATAAAATTACTGCCCGGTATGATTCGTGTAAAGTTTTGGTAGTGGATGATAATGCATTTAATATGTTATTGATCAAAACTGTAATTGGAGAAATACTGCCTAACGCATATATCACAGAAGCCGGAGATGGAAAGGAGGCAGTTGAAAAATACACTTTAGAAGGTGCTGATATTGTATTTATGGATGTACAAATGCCGGAAATGAATGGTTATGATGCAACCAGGGCTATCCGTGCGCTCTCCAGACAACCCCAGACACCCATTATTGCCATTACAGCAGGTACTATGAAAGAGGAAAGGGATAAATGCCTGGAAGCCGGCATGAACGATTATGTATCTAAACCTTATGTCATCAGTTCTGTAATGGATGTGGTTAACCGATGGCTTTTCAAATAAAAGTATTGTTCACTCAGGCTTATTATTTTGATAAAACTTCCATCAGATTGATAAATTTAAGTGACATGCTATTTTGTCAAAAACTCACAAAATTCTATATAAATAGTTAAATACCAATTGTTTAATTAGTAATTGCATTTACATGGCATAGTCTTGGATGCTTATAAAGCATGGAAAATACCCTGAAAATAATAAAACAGCATATACACGAAAAATTAGGTATTGATGAGTTTCGGATTGAAGAAAAATCATCTTTTATTAATGACCTGGGTGCTGATTCTTTAGATATGTATGAATTAATAGTGGAACTGGAAAAAGAATTTGATATAAGTATACCTGATGAGGATGCAGAAAGAATAAGGACTGTAGGTGATTTAAACAGGTATATTATTACACATACCCTTCAGAATAGTTAATCCTATACTTTATACCAGAATAGAAACAGCTAAAACATTATTCATTGCGTAATTTTACTTTATAAAAGAAAAATTATGCATAAAGTTTGGTTTATCACCGGCTGTTCTACCGGATTCGGGCGTTCTCTTGCCACTGAAGTGTTGAAAAAAGGATACCGGGTGGTTGTAGCTTCCAGAAATACGGATGATGTACAGGATATTGTAGCTGCTTACCCTGAAACAGCAATAGCAGTAAAATTAGACGTTACAGTTCATCAGGAAATTACAGATGCAGTGCAAACTGCATTAAAACATTTCGGTCAGATTGATGTGCTGGTAAATAATGCCGGTATCGGATATTTTGCTGCAGTGGAAGAAAGTGATGAAGCTGAAGTAAGAAGAATGTTTGATATTAATGTATTCGGACTGGCCAGTATGACACAGGAAGTTTTACCCCATATGCGTAAACGTAAAACTGGTCATATTCTGAATATAGCTTCCATTGGAGGTTTGCGTTCTTTTCCCGGGATTGGATTTTATAACGCTACCAAATATGCTGTTGATGGCCTTAGTGAGGCCCTGAATAAAGAAGTGGCCCCATTGGGTATTAAAGTTACTATTATTGCTCCTAGTGGATTCCGCACAGACTGGGCCGGCCGTTCAGCCAAAGACAAACCTGTTATTCATGATGATTATGCTGCTACTGCAGGTAAAAATATTCGGGATATCAGGGGATACAGTGGTAACCAGCCCGGCGATCCGGTTCGTGCAGCTAAAGCGATGATTCAGGTTACTGAAACAGAAAATCCACCTTTACGCTTATTATTGGGAGTTGCTGCATTGAAAGGTGCACGGGCCAAACTGGATGAACTGAAAAAGGACTTTGATGCATGGGCTGCTGTTACGGAAGGGGCTGACTTTCCTAAAGAGTAGTAATTGTTTATATTACAAAACATTCTAAATAAACGGATGAAATTTGTAACTTGTGTTATCTATGAAAATTAACCCGGATAACATGGCTATCACAGTTAAAAGAAAGTCCGTTTTTTTTTCTCCTGACCCCAAACGGGTGATTGCCCGTTTCTTTTTACCCGGCGGAGATGAAAGAGGTAAAAGCTATTAAAAAAGATGATGACTACCGGAGACATAGCGGCAGTGGTATTTATTTATCAGTTGGCGCTGTCATTATCATTATACTGCTTTTGTTGCTTATATTCTAACCGGTTAAATAGATTTCTAAGAATTTTTAGAAATACAAAATCCAAATTAAAATACATAACATGAAAAACATAATATTGATTGCTGTAGATTTAAGTGAGCCATCAGAAGAAATAATTGAACAGGGACTCTCTTTAGCAAAAAAATTGAACTCCAAAGTTGCATTGGTTACCATTGTGAGTATGTATAATGATTATATACAGCCCGAAATGGAAACCGATCCAGTACTCTGGCAAAAAATGTATGAAGGGCAGCAGGGCTTTGCACATGCAGCTTTAGAAAAGATAAAGAAAGCCCATGAAGGATTTGATATTGAAATATTTGCAAAAGTGGGTAACCCTAAAACTGATATTATTGAACTTTCCGGTACACTTTATGCGGCTTATATTATTATTGGAACACATGGCAGAACCGGATTGTCGCATATAGTAATGGGCAGTACTGCAGAATATATTATCCGGCATAGTACTATACCTGTTTTGGTTATTCCATTTCAGAGAAGGGATCATTAAATATGCGTCTGCAAGAATGTTGTTAAAATAAATAACATTCCTGCAGGTTTTTAAACTAACTTACAAAATATTAAATTCAAGATTGCTTCCTTTATATAACAAATTGATTTGCTGTTTTGAAATTACGTTATCGTGTTAAAGAAACTCTCTTTTTTGTGATCTAATTATTGACCTGGTTTAAATTTTAACTGATGAAGCACAATAAACTTATTGCTGAAAATATTTCAATGGAAGAAGGGAAAAGAGTAATTATTGCAATAGGGGCATCAGCAGGTGGGTTAGAGGCTTTGCAGGGTTTCCTTGCACACTTACCCGGTGAATTAAAAAATATATCTTTTTTTATTGCACAACATGTAGCGCTTTATCCAAAAAGTAAATTGGTGCATTTACTCAGTAATACTACTAATATTCCTGTGGTTGAAGCACAGGACGGAATATTAATAGAAGCTAATACTATTTATGTTACTCCGGCTGATAAAGACATTTTATTGGAAGGAGACAGAATTGTGCTTCGCCCTCCAACAGAAATAACCTTACCTAAACCATCAATTGATCTTTTTTTCAATTCGATGGTCAATGTACAAAATGCTACTGTTTTCGCTGTTATTTTATCCGGAACCGGTAAAGATGGTTCTGAAGGCCTTCAGGCTATAAAAAAAATAGGTGGAACCATTTTGGTTCAGGACCCTTTAACCGCTAAGTTTAATGGCATGCCAAATGCTGCAATTGCCACAGGATTGGCAAATGCTATTCTTAAACCTGCAGAAATGGGGAATGAAATACTCAGTTTGCTATTAAATCCGGATAAAAGAAATGATATCTCTATTTCACAAAATACTGAAGAGGAGACAGGCAATATTGATCAGTTATTTAAATTGTTATCAAAAAAGTCTGGCACCGACTTTTCAAACTATAAACCCTCTACTATATACAGAAGAATTGATAAGAGATTAGATGCTGTGCAACTCAAGACTTTAAAGAGTTATCTGGAATATATCACTAAAACCCCGGAGGAATTAGATATTCTGTATAATACTATATTAATTGGGGTTACCAGTTTTTTCAGAGATAAAGAAGTATTTGATTCTATGACGCAGCAACTTAAAAAGATAATTGCTGGAAAAGAAAAGGATAGCCCTTTAAGAATATGGGTAGTTGGCTGTGCTACCGGTGAGGAGGCCTATAGTGTGGCAATTTTAATTGCTGAAATATTGAATAACTGCAAGAAAAAATTAAGTATTCAGATATTTGCTTCCGATATTGATGAAAATTCTTTAAATCTGGCGCGTAAAGGGTTGTACAGTGCTAAAAGTGTTGAAATGGTACCTGCTGCTTTATTAACTGAATATTTTACTAAAAAAGAGAATAATGATTACCAGGTTACAAAACTGATCAGAAGTATGGTGGTTTTTTCAAAGCACGATATTACCACCAATCCTCCTTATTTAAGAATTGACCTGATTAGCTGCCGCAACCTGCTGATCTATTTCGGTTCATTATTACAGAAACATATTATTCCAATATTTCATTACGCACTTATCCGGGATGAAGTTTCAGGATATCTGTTTCTGGGTAAATCAGAAACAATTGGTATTTATAATGATTTATTTACCACTATAGACCCGAAAAATAAAATTTATCAAAGAAAATCTGTCAGTAATACGGGGTCTCTAAAGTTTTCTTTGTTTACAGCACCTCACTATTTAAGAAAGGGGTTAATGGATTCATTGGATAAGAAAATAAGTGTAAAGGAACTGGTAAAAGAAACATTGATGAATACATTGGAATATCCTTATGTAATTATCAATGAAAATGCAGATATTCAGGAATCAAGCGGTGATCTGAGATTATTCATTTCATTGCCTGCCGGTATTATGAATGCCAATCTTTTTAAACTGGTTAATATTGAGTTGCAATTAGACATGCGTATTACTTTTACAGATGTTCTAAAAAGTAATAAACCATTAAAAACAAGGCTGAAAAAGTTCAGATTATTTGAAAAGGACCACTATGTTGTAATCAGTATAAAACCCATTGTTCAGGAAACAAATAAAAGTAAATTATTTCTGGTATTATTTGAAGTATTAGACCTTCCTGAATTGGAAAATATTTCACCTGCCGATACAATCATGGCATCAAATAACAGAATTCATGAAATGGACATAGAATTGATTGCCACTAAGAAACATTTACAAAATTTTATAGAAGAACTGGAAACCAGTAATGAGGAACTACAATCTTTAAATGAGGAGTTACAAAGTACCAATGAAGAATTGCAAAGTACCAGTGAAGAGCTGCAAAGGGGTAATGAAGAGTTGGTTAAACTTAATAACGACCTGAATAAAGCGGATAAAATACTGGCCAAAAAAGAAAGGGAGATTAAATTGTCTGTATTTCAGGGAGAAGAAAACGGGCGCAAAGTGATTGCATTGGAATTACACGATAATATCAGCCAGACATTATCTGCTGCAAAGATGCTGATCAGTTCTTATATAAAAAATAAAAAAGAAATTAATTTAACGGATGGATTGGGTTTAATAAAAGATTCCATAAAGGAAGTCAGGAATTTATCTCATGTGATATCCCTGCCAAAACTGGCAGAGGATGGATTGATCCGTTCTGTTCAGTTACTATTAACACAGCTGAATGCTTCAGTTGACTTGAAATTTCAACTGATAAACTATATTGTTGAAAAAGATTTAAGTGGCGACCTTAAAATAAATATTTACAGAATTATTCAGGAGCAACTGAATAATATTACCAAACATTCCAAAGCCAGCCATGCTCAAATAGTAATCAATCAGGAAGGCAGGAAATTGAATATAGATATTAATGATGATGGAATTGGATTTGACAGGAAAGCTGTTTCCAATGGGATTGGACTGTCCAATATAGAAACACGTGTTCAATTATTTGAAGGGAAAATGAAAATTATTTCCAGTCCTGGAAATGGTTGTGAATTAAAAATTGAATTCCAGCTGGAATCAAAAAAATACTAATTATTCTTTGAATATGCGATTGGTGTAATTCATTTGTAGTAAAGCGTAATATTTAAATAAAGGTTCTGCCGAACTTTATAGTATTGTGGAAAATCATTCACAGTATAAATTTAAAAAAATGTCCCATACAGAAACAACTTCAGCTCCGGATAAAACAACGCCGGTTAAAACAGAAACTCCGGTAATACTTGCCAAAGAAGAAATTGATCATCATTTGCAAGCTGCAAAACATCATGAAGAAGCAGCAAAACAACATCGTGAAGCAGCAAAGCAACATGAAGCAGGTAATCATGATAAAGCCTGTGCTTGTACTGTAAAGGCACATGGTCATAGTGCAATGGCTCAGGAACATCAAACTGAAGATATAAAACAACATGCATCAGTTATATAAAATGTATAATTAACAAAAGTGCCTGTTCAATTATGAGCAGGCACTTTTGTTGTAATCTGTATTATTTAAAGCCAAGATTATAAAGCTAATTTGTTTACATAAACGGGATAATCTGTATAACCCTCGTTTCCAGCCGAATAAAATAAATCCATTTTCAGGTCAGTGGAAAGCGGCCAGTTATTTGCCATTCTTTCTACCAGATCAGGATTATTGATAAAAGGGCGTCCAAACGCAATCAGGTCGGCTAACCCGCTTTCTAAATCTTTTTCTGCTGTTTCTTTTTTATAACCACCACAGAGAATAAGTTTGTTTTTAAAATTATTTCTGATCAATTTTTTAATAGCTATTGGTACTTCCGGTGCCCCCATAGAAGAATGGTCAACTAAATGGATATAAGCGATATCCAGGATATTCAATTGTTCTGACAGGTAATTGTAAGTGGCATCCATTTCCGGGTAATGCGGCATATCACTGGCCACTCCATAAGGAGACAGACGAATGCCTGTTTTATCTTTTCCGATTGCTTCAGCTACTTCTTTAACAATTTCAAGTATAAACCGGCAACGGTTTTCAATGTTTCCACCATAGATGTCATCCCGTATATTGCTTACAGGAGAAAGAAACTCTTCCAGTAAATAACCATTAGCACCGTGCAGTTCAACACCATCAAATCTGGCATCAATTGCATTTTTAGCCGCAGTAACAAATTCCCTTTTTGTCATGCTGATATCTTCCTCTGTCATTGCTTTCGGTGTAGGATAGTCCTGCAGTAGCTTTTCATCCGTCCACATTTGTCCGGATGCTTTAATGGCCGAAGGTGCCAGTATTTGTGTGCCGCTGGCCATATTCAGCGGATGACTGATTCTGCCGCAATGCATCAGTTGCAAAAATATTTTAGACCCGTTCCCATGCGTTTCATCTGTCACTTTTTTCCAGCCTTCCACCTGTTGCATACTAAATATGCCTGGTATCCTGGCATAACCAAGCCCATTAGGAGAGGGGGCTGTACCTTCTGTAATCATCAATCCGGCAGATGAACGTTGCTTGTAAAATTTAACCATCATTTCAGTTGGAATATTCCCAATTGCCCGGCAACGGGTCATAGGGGCCATTACTATCCTGTTTAATACATTTACCTGTCCAAATTTGACAGTATCGAATAATTTGGTTTGTGTCATTTGATATAGGTTAAATAATTCATTATTTATTTTAGTTGTAAGGGGAGAATAGCTCCCCTTATCTTTTATTTAATCTAAAAGTGCATAATCATAATCAACAATTAATTCATTGTCAACATGCCAAACTCCAGGTGCATTGGCTGCAATTCTGTAAGCTTCATTCTTTTCATACCAGGAATCAACAATACCGGTAAGTGTAGCTTTGTGACCATCAACTTTCACTGTAATGTCATTGTCGCAAATTGACCAGTTTCGTTTTAACGCACTTTCAATTTCAGCTTTTTCAATAGAATCATTTGTTTCAGATTTAATCTTAATATTATTGGAAACACCTGAAACACCTAATAAATTTTTTACAGCATTATGCGCGGCAGTTTTTTGATAATTCCAATTCATCTCACCGTCAAGTGTAACCCACCCATTTTCAACTCTAACTTTTACATGGTCATTAGGTACCTGCCAATTCCATTTAAAAGCATTTAATACTTCTTTTGCAATATCATTATCATCCACTTTTCCAAAAGTGCTGCCTAATTTTATTTCCAGTTTTTCAACTACAGCCTTAACACCTGCCACATTTCTGGCTGCTTCTTCCGCCTCTGTTTTTTTAACATAACTGTCTACTACTCCGGTTAAAGTAATTACTCCATCTTTTGCTGTAACACCTATTTCTGCAGCTTTCAGTAAAGGTTCCCATTTAATTGCATCCTGAACATCTTTTTGCAGTTCTTCATTGTTTTTCATGTTATATGTTTATTGTAAGATATGTTTTTTACAATAGCATAAAGGTCAATCTACTTCACAGATACTGCCTTACACTTGCACTGTAAATATTTATAATCTTCACACTTTTAATATCAGAATTTTAAGACTGGATGACTTCTGTAAGGTATATCTTACATACTGTGAATAATATAACATTTAAATGGAATTATGTATGGATTGAATATTGATATTGATCAATTTTGGTAATTAGAAATTCTTTAAATAGCTGATATTAAAAATTACGGAGGTTGATCATGAAAAGTAACAGTTTGTTTTCTGTCCTGATTTTTTTTGCAGTACTGGTTGCAGGATTTTCAGGTACTCATTTTTTGGTTACCAGTTCCACTATGTTTGGCAATACCATTAATAGTGTTTGTATTTTTGTAATAGCATTAGTTGTTTCTTCAGCTATCAAAATTGCTGACCCCTGGGATAAAGCGATCATACTTCGGTTAGGAAAATTTCATTCACTTCGCGGGCCGGGACTATTTTTGATTATTCCGGTTTTGGATACCATCCCATACTGGATAGACACCCGTGTAATCACCACTTCATTTAATGCAGAAAAAACATTAACTAAAGACACGGTTCCTGTAGATGTGGATGCTGTGCTTTTCTGGAAAGTAACCGATCCGCAAAAAGCTGCCATGGAAGTTGCTGATTATATGTCCGCAATAAGCCTTGCATCACAAACCGCATTAAGGGATGTAATTGGTAAAACCATGTTATCTGAAATGCTGGCAGGAAGAGATACTATCAGCATTATATTACAAAAAATAATTGATGAAAGAACTGAATCCTGGGGAATTCATGTAATTTCTGTAGAAGTGAAAGATGTTTTAATTCCACGGGTTCTGGAGAATGCCATGTCTATGCAGGCACAGGCTGAAAGGGAACGACAGGCCAGGATTATCCTGGGAGATTCAGAGTTGCAGGTTGCAGCAAAGTTTGGTGAAGCTGCTTTGACCTATGCCAATAATCCTGTTGCACTTCATTTACGTGCAATGAATATGTTGTATGAAGGGTTAAAACAAAATTCCACCATTGTAATTGTACCCAGCTCAGCCATTGATACCATGCAATTGGGTGGCCTGGCAGGTTTAACAGCCCTTACAATGGGAATAGGGCAGGAACAGGCAAATAAAGTGAACAAAGAAATTAAAGAAAGTATAACTCCAGTTATTGAATAACAATTAAAAATAGCTATGAAAACCATTAAAGATATAGTAAAAGAGAAGCAAATAGCCACTAATACAATCAATGGAGATGCCATGGTTGTGGATGCATTTCTATTGATGGAAGAAAAAAATGAGGATTATGTGGTTGTAATAGATAATGATCAGTTTATTGGAGTCATCAGCGGCCCTGATTTTATGCATAAAATAATTATTGGCGGCCTGAATGCCAGTAAAACCAGTGTGAAAGACATCATGAAAAGTTGTATTCATACTGTAGATAATACAGAAAGTATTCATCATTGTTTAGGATTAATGGATGCTTTTAAAATAAGGCATTTATTGGTTTTTGAAGGATTTAAGTTTACCGGGGTGGTTACCATGCATGAATTAATGCAAGCTTCGTTAAAAGAGAATACAGCAATTCCCGTGTTTCAATAAACATAAATTGAAATCTTCTTCTATTTTTGCATATAACTAATTGTAAAACACCTTTTACTATGCGATATGCAAATGCCTTATCTGAAAAAGATACTCAGGAACTGGATCAGCTTTATGCCAATATTAAGGCAAAAACAGCAACAGTATTAGGATATCCGGTGGCGATGGACTTTGATTATTCTGAATTATACCGTTTTCTGCAATTTCCGGTAAATAATATTGGAGACCCCTTTATTGAATCAACCTACGGAATTAGTACAAGAGCCATGGAAGCAGAAGTACTGGATTTCTTTGCCCGTTTATACAGAGCAGAACAGGGGGGATGGTGGGGTTATATAACAAATGGCGGATCTGAAGGGAATATGTATGGGTTATACCTGGCACGGGAATTATATCCCAAGGCCATGGTTTACTATTCTGAAAGTACCCATTACAGTGTGCAGAAGAACCTTCATTTACTGGATATGCCCAGTATTGCCATCCGTACCAAAGAGAATGGTGAAATTGATTATGAAGATTTGCATGATACTATCCGGATGAACCGGAATATGCCGGTGATCGTATTTGCCAATATTGGTACTACTATGACAGAAGCCAGGGATGATATCCGAAAAATTAAATCTATTTTCAAAGACCTGGCCATTCATCATTATTATATACATGCAGATGCTGCTTTAACCGGAGGCTATTGTTCTTATACAGATCCTTGTCCGGCTTTTGATTTTGAAGATGGGATTGACAGCCTGTCTGTAAGCGGGCATAAATTTATTGGTTCACCCATACCCTGTGGAATAGTCCTGGTAAAAAAATCGCACCGTGACCGTATTGCCAATTCTGTCGCGTATATTGGTACAGTAGATACTACCATCACCGGTTCCAGAAATGGGATCACCCCTTTATTTCTATGGTATGCTATTAAGCGGTATGGGTTGGAAGGCTTTAAACTGAGAACAGAACGCTGCCTTCAGGTAGCGGCATATGCAGTAGAAGCATTCAATAAAATCGGGTTGGCTGCCTGGAGAAATGAACAGGCTATTACTGTTGTTTTTGCTGAAATACCCAAAGCACTTTGTTTAAAGTGGCAGCTGGCCTCGGATAATGGCAGAACGCATATCATTTGTATGCCTGGAATTACAGAAGAAAGAATAGATTTACTGGTTCAGGATATTCTTCTTACTGCCAGCCATAGTAAAGAGGAAACATTTAACCTGATCATTAAACAGAAATAAACATACAGCAGGCAGTCTACTTCCACTGTTATGGGTAATGCAATTCCTGTTGGCATTTTAACTTCTATACCCAAATCTTTAAGGTCTTTCATCATCTGAATGGAATTAGGCCAGGTAGGATCATGCTATTTGATGGCGGCTTCCATCAAAGGTCTATTCAATCATTACAATTTTCACTGATTTAATTCTTCTGTATTTGAGATGAATTTTTATTCTGCCTCATGTTGGTTTCGCTTTAACATGAACATGTAAATGTTGCAACTTAACGGTATTGATATATAACAGTTAATCCCTCAAAGAAATTCACCTTTACGCAATAATAATGAACACTGAAATTGTAAAAGACAGCAATTCCAGTAAAGTTGTACATGAAAAATATTAACCCTTAGAGGTTAACAATAAAAACAAATAAAAACAAAATGAAAACAACAAAAGTAACCACTATTTTTAAACAAATACTTCAGGGTATTGTAGCTTTAATGATCATATCTTCTTTTAGCTCCTGTGCAAAAAAAACTGGTTTTCAAACATCCGCTGTAGTACCTGCAGCCAGGGGAAATGTAAAAGTATCCAAAGACAGGAATAAAGATTTTGTGATATCTGTATCCCTGTTTGATTTAGCTGAACCTAAAAGGCTTACACCTCCTATGCGGACCTATGTGGTATGGATGTTAACAGAAGACAATATGACAAAGAATATTGGCCAGATCAAAACATCCACCAGTATGTTCTCCAGAACTTTAAAAGGATATTTTAAAACAGTTTCCTCTTTTAAACCTGTTCGCATTATTGTAACAGCTGAAGAAAGTGCAGACATACAGATTCCTGGAACTTTTGAAGTACTATCTACGAATAATTTTTAGTTAGCGATTCATTTATCATTTAATATTTAATGAATATCCTGTTAAACATTGTATTAACAGGATATTCATAATTAAGCAGGCAATGCCTGAAAAAAGTAGCATGAAAAAATTAAACAACAAAACCGTTTTTATTACAGGTGGCTTATCCGGTATTGGAAAAGCCTGTGCTATAGCTGCTGCCAGCGAAGGAGCCAATATTGCCATTGCAGACAGGGAAAGAGGCGATAATATCAAAGGGATGGATGATATTAAAAGAGAACAGCCTAATGCTATTTTCATAGAATGTAATGTAGCAGTATATGCTGAAGTGGAAGCTGCTGTTCATAAAGTGGTAAATGTATTTGGCTCACTGGATGTAGCATTGAACAATGCAGGTATCGGGGGGGCTCCGGGTAAAATAAGTGAAATGAAACCAGAAGCCTGGCTATCCGTCTTAGGAATCGATTTAACCGGTGTATTCTATTGTATGAAACAGGAACTGATTCAGATGGAGCATCAGAAAAGTGGGGTTATCGTAAATATGTCTTCTGTTTCCGGAGAAGCCGGTTATGCAAGGTCGGCCCATTATGTTGCTGCAAAACACGGACTGATTGGCCTTACTAAAACTGCTGCACTGGAATGCGCTACAGAGGGTATAAGGGTGAATGTGATTTGTCCCGGATTTATAGATACACCCTTGCTTACAAAATTAGACCTGGACAATCAACCCGAAAGGAAACAGCTTATCCTTAGTAAACATCCAATGAACCGGTTGGGCACTTCAGAAGAAATTGCCTGCGGATTTATTTTTCTGGCTTGTGCAGACAGTTCCTTTATTACCGGAACAGCACTCAATATTGACGGTGGATATTTAGCACAGTAATTAAAAAAAGAAATATGAATGATATAAATATAATGAATGAAGAAATTTCAGTAGCTGCCTATTTATTGATACGGCTTAAACAAATTGGTGTGGATCATCTTTTTGGGGTACCTGGAGATTTTGTTATGGGATTTTTTAATGAAGCACTAAAAAGTGAATTGAAATATATAGGTACCTGTAACGAGTTGAATGCTGCGTATGCAGCAGATGCGTATGCACGTATCCGTGGGGTAGGGGCATTTGCTACCACGTTTGGCGTAGGGGAATTAAGTGCCATCAATGGTGTTGCAGGTTCTTTTGCCGAAAGGGTTCCGGTGGTGGTTATTACCGGCTCTCCATCCACCACTAATTTCAGGACAAGGCCTTTACTGCACCATACACTGGGTGATTATCAGATCCCATTAAAAATGTTTGAGAAAATTACAGTTGCATCCACACAGCTGGTAGATGCAGCAACTGCACCTGCTGAAATTGACAGGGTATTACTGGAATGTTTAAAGCATCAGTTGCCTGTTTATATCAGTATCCCATCAGATGTAGTGATGATGCAATGTGCCCGGCCAGGTGCATTCAATTTTCCAACCCATCCTCAAAGTGATCCTGAAGCACTGAGTGAAGCGATTAAAGAAGCATTTTATATGCTGGATAATGCTCTAAACCCGGTTGTAATAGGAGACGTGGAACTGGTGCGTTATAAGTTACAGAACGACTTTGAAAGGTTTATTAATAAATCAGGATTCCCTTATGTAACCATGATGCTGGGAAAGACAGTTATATCTGAGCATCACCCGCAATTTATCGGACTTTTTGAAGGCGACAGAAGCCGGGAATATGTCCGTAACCGGGTGGAATCTGCAGACTGTATTTTAAAACTGGGGGCTTTAATGACCGATTTTAATACAGGTGGATTTACAGCAAACCTGGACCATTCTAAAATGATCAGTGCCAATATTGGATATGTAAAAATAAAGCATCATTATTATGAGAATGTGCACCTGCATGATTTTATCAACGGACTAACAGAAAAGCTAACCTGCAGGGATACTTCAAGGCTGGATATTATCTCAGCAGCGGATACCTATACAGAAAGCCATTCAGCTCCTTTTAAAGCAGATAATCTGAATCCTTTAACCATTCAGCGGTTCTTTGACAGAATGAGCACGTTTATAGAGCCTAACTCGATGGTTATTGCAGAAACCGGTGTGTCCTTGTTCAGTGCATCAGAAATGCTTATGCCGGAAGGGGTAACTTTTATCGGGCAGACTTTTTATGGATCCATTGGATATACAGTTGGGGCAACCCTTGGTGCCTGTATTGCAGCACCCACCCGCCGCGCTGTACTTTTTATAGGAGACGGTGCATTTCAGGTTACCTGTCAGGACCTTTCCACCATGATCAGAAACAACCTGAAGCCCATTATTTTCCTGCTTAATAATGATGGTTATACCATCGAAAGGGTTATTTGCGATCATCCTTATAATGATATACAACCCTGGCATTATCACCAGCTTGCAGCAGTATTTGGTGGTGGACCAGGTATTAACGTGCATACAGAAGGAGAGCTGGAAGAAGCTTTACGAATAGCTAATACTTCCAATAATCTTGTCTTTATAGAAATTCATACCGGTAAAATGGATTGCCCTGAATCGCTCAGGAGTGCCGGTAAATCAATGGCTAAAATAAATAAACTGATTTAATATGAAAGCACTTGTATACCATGGGCCTGATCATATTGCCCTGGAAGATAAAGCAAAGCCTGTGATTGAAGCAGCTACAGATGCGATAATACGGATAGCCACCACTACCATCTGCGGAACAGACTTACATATTTTAAAAGGGGATGTGCCCACAGTTACCGATGGTCGAATACTTGGCCATGAAGGCGTGGGAATTATAGAAGAAACCGGCAAAAGTGTTACCGGATTTCATAAAGGTGATAAAGTGCTTGTTTCCCTCATTACTTCCTGTGGAAGCTGCAGTTACTGCAAAAAAGGAATGTATGCACATTGTAAAAACGGAGGATGGTTATTAGGGAATACCATTGATGGTACACAGGCCGAATATGTACGGATTCCATTTGCCGATAACGGATTATACCTGTTGCCACCTGATGCCGAAAATGAAGCAGCCGTAATGCTGAGCTGTATTCTCCCCACAGGGTTGGAATGCGGGGTCATCAAAGGACAGGTAAAACCAGGGGATACTGTAGCCATAGTTGGTGCAGGCCCGGTAGGCCTTGCTGTACTGCTTACAGCAAGGTTATATTCGCCTTCAGCTATCATCATGATAGATGTGGACAATAACAGGCTGGAAACTGCCCGAATGTTCGGTGCAACAACTATCATCAACAATACCGATGGCAATGCAGTGCAACAGGTAATGACATTGACAAAGGGAATTGGTGCAGATGTGGTAATTGAGGCTGTGGGACTAACTTCTACTTTTGCAGTCTGCCAATCTATCGTTGCAGTAGGCGGCCATATTGCCAATGTAGGCGTTCATGGCAAACCGGTGGAATTACACCTGGAAAAGTTATGGTCTGCCGATATTACACTTACCACCAAACTGGTAGATGCTGTAACCACCCCTTTATTACTGAAGATGGTTCTTTCCGGAAAGCTGGATGCCAAAAAACTGGCCAGTCACCGGTTTAAATTTCCGGACATGCTCCATGCTTATCAAACATTTGAACATGCAGCGAAAGAACATGCATTAAAAGTTGTAATCAGCATTGAATAATAATATCATTGAAGTTAAATTCTCATTTAATATAAAACTGATTTATGAAGCAGGTATATGCTAAAACCAAAATAATTGCAACTTTAGGCCCTGCCTCATCCGGTAAGGAGATTCTCCGCAAAATGATTGCGGAAGGCGTAAATGTGTTCCGGTTAAATTTTTCACATTCAACTCAGGAAGACCACTTAAAGCTTATCCATATAATTCAGGAATTAAATCTTGAATTGAATACCCATATTGCGATACTGGCAGATTTGCAGGGACCGAAACTGAGGATTGGTGAAATTGAAAACAATCTCATTAATCTGGAGGAAGGGGATACCATCACTTTTGTGACAGAAAAATGCCTGGGTACCAAAGCGCATATTTATATGAGTTATCAGGAATTTCCACAGGATGTTAATACCGGGGAAGTAATTCTGATAGACGATGGTAAAATAAAGCTGGAAGTACTGGAAACCAATAAAACGAATACGGTAAAAGCAAAAGTGATATATGGTGGCCCGCTCAGTTCAAAAAAAGGAGTAAACCTGCCGGATACGAAAGTGTCTTTACCCTGCCTGACAGAAGAAGATATTTCCAATGCGGTTTTTGCTTTAAAAAATGGGGTTGACTGGCTGGGCATGTCTTTTGTAAGAAAAGCTTCAGATATTCTGGCCTTAAAAAATATTATTAACAGAGAAAACGGTACTGCAGGTATTATTGCAAAAATTGAAAAACCGGAAGCATTGCTGGAAATAGACCAGATTATTGAACTCTCTGATGGTATCATGGTAGCCAGAGGAGACCTTGGTGTGGAAGTACCCTATGATGAAGTACCGATGATACAAAAGTTAATTGTAGATAAATGTATCCGTAGCGCTAAACCCGTTATCATTGCCACACAAATGATGGAAAGCATGATTACCAATTTCAGGCCTACCCGTGCAGAAGCCAATGATGTTGCCAATTCTGTACTGGATGGAGCTGATGCGTTAATGCTGAGTGCTGAAACATCGGTAGGTAAATATCCCGTTGAAACGATCAGTAGTATGAAGAAGATTATTGATTATACGGAAACTAAAGGAAATCTCAATAGCAAAGATCATCCTCCATTGGAAGGCACCCCCACCTTTCTTGCTGAATCCATTTGTTTTAATGCAGCTAAATTATCCGCACAGGTAAAATCCACTTCCATCATTGCATTTACTCAATCAGGCTATACTGCCATCAAAATTTCCAGTCACAGGCCAAAGTCCAGTATTTATGCATTTACCAATGACCGGAACCTGATGCATAAATTGTCATTGATATGGGGTATCCATCCATTTTATTTAAACACTTATGAGCTTTTAGATACTGCCATTCATGAATCAACTGAAATCCTTAAAAATGAAAATTTGCTGGAAGAAGGTGATTGTGTGGTACATATTGGGAGTACTCCTTTCAAAATGCATGGTAAAACAAATATGATGAAGGCAAGTTATATCTAAAGAAAAGATACTTATAAATAAAGCCCCCCTCAGTAAAAGGGGGGCTTTATTATTTGATGGTGTTTCAGATTGCTAAGTTGATTTACTCACTCTTTGAATTCAACATTCTGTTTTTCCTTTTCTCTCTTATTTTCTTTGCACCATATCCAATACCTGCTGCAACCAATAAGCTTAAGCCCCCATCTACAGGGGCATTATCCTGAACATCACCACCACCGCTACCTGGTTGGGCATGCAGTAGTGAAGGAAGGCATATAATAACCGTGGTTATCAGTATCTGTAGCAGAATTACTTTAGTTTTCATAATTTTATTTTTGTAAGGTGACTTTAGTTCTTGATTACTTTTTTGATGACAGTATCACTGCCTATTTTTACTTCAACAAAGTATATTCCGTTTGGATATTGATACATCGGGATCGTTGTTTGTCCTATTTGTTGCATCCCTAAAATGATTGTTTTAACGGACTGGCCATTACCATTGAATACCCTTACGAATGTATTACCGGAATTAGGTGCAGTATAATAAACTGTAAGTTGATCACTTACCGGATTACTGCTCAGTGTTACACTGAATTTTTCTGTTGAATCAGCTGATACTGTTGCAGCAATTGTTTTACTGCTGAATACCAGTTGAAACCTGTTTTTTGCTTTGCTTAAAGTATCTGGTGTAATAGTATAAGGCACAACGGCAACTGTTCCTGCATTATCAATCGGGTAAGCCTGGTTGCTATAGTTATCAATCAAAATAACATCCCCATTATAATTGCTGAAGTTCTCAGTGTTTAATTTGAGGGTATAAGCAGTGCTTAGTAAATTATAAGCAGACAATTGAACTGTATCCTTATTCTCAGGTAAAGGCCTGGCATCAATACACAATAAGGTATTGTAATTATTAATAGCAATATTTTCGTCCAGATTATTGAATTTTATGGCATCTTCTTTACCAACAGCTTTACTGAAATTATTATCGAATACCAGTACGGCACCATCGGCACTGTTTGTATTGTTTGGTAAAAACAGGTTAATCAGTAATCTTGGTAAAAGGGAACCTGAACCAAATGTGGCTGTAAGATTGTTACTGCTTATGGCTTTATTTGTTTCTGCAAAACTTAATGAAGGATTGTTACCTGTTGTTTGTACAAAAAAAGCTTGTCCGGGTTGAATGTATTTATTAATACTACCTGCGCTACCGGAATGAGAAATACTATTATAAGAAACATAAGCTCCCCGGTTATTGGTACCTGCCCGGGTAGGATCCCAGATCCAGTATGTGGCACTGAGATTATTTGCGGTTAAAGTTTCCCAGTTAACAGGAGCCCAGTAGGGATTGCCAATAAAACTATAATCATTTAATATTCCGTCTATCATCGGGATGCTTTCTGTGCTCAGGGTTACACTGCCGTATGTTAAGATGCCATTTGTCCTTAAGGTAGTTGGAGACAGAAACGGTGTATTGGTAGTAAGGATGGTTGACCTGTCTCCACGAATCATTACTTCAAAAGCCTGACCTGAGGTTAAGGTATTCACATCAGTATTGGTGACTGGTATCCAGGACTGACTGCTATTGTTGCTGAACCCAATCATACTTGGATTACCGGTTTGCGTTGCATCAAAGCCATTCAACCCTGTTGTACTTCCAGTAATCTGTGTGCCATAACCAGGATTTGTATTGATGAAAACAGTCTGACTGGTATTATGCTGACCTTCCTGCCAGTTGGCATTGATAGAAGAAGTTGTGGTAACGCCAGGAGTTAAAAACCTGAAACTTCTCTGTGATTGGGGAATATATCTTTCCAATAGTACATTTCCATTAATGGTACCCCCAACAATGCCAACAATAGCAGTGTTGGTAATACTGGTGCTTTTTAATGTTAAGTAATTACCCGTATTAAAAAGACCTGATGCCGGTGTAAATATTCCGGTAACATTTAATGGCCCACCCAGTGTTACACCTGCTGCATTGTTACTTATATTAAGATCCATAACAGTATTAGTGACGAATGTAGATGCAGGAATTGTCTGGCTTATTGTGGAGGCTGGAGTTGTTGAGGCAAATGAGCCATTCATTACTATATTACCCGCAGTTGCAGTAAGGGTACCTGTTTTTGAAATATCGTAGGCTGAATTGTTAGCATTGGTAATACTTCCTCCAATCAGTAAATTACTGTTATCCGTTAGATTCGCGCCATTATAAATAGTAAGGTTATATACATGTGCAATACCAATACTGATGGTTGGATTATTAGTTAAAGAGGGAATCAACACTTCATCAGAGCTGACAGGAACTGCACCGGTAGACCAGTTACCAGCGTCAAACCAGTCGATACCATTAGCACCTATCCAGGTATTCTCAGCTCTGATCACTGTATTAACCATGGTAACTGATGCATTCAGGGCAAATATTCTGCCATCTAATACGGTTACAGCTGCAACACCAGGACTGGAGATGGTACTGCCGGCATTTGAAATTATAGTACCTACCATCGTGCCACCTCCACCATAATTTATTACAGCACTGCTACCCACAAACCAAAATACATTTTTAGCCAGGGCACCATTTATTAATTTAACACTTTGTGCAACTGAGGCCGTACCAACAGTCAATGCTGAAGCGGACTGAAAAATCCAGACTGCATTAGAATCATTCTGTGCATCCAGTGTAAGGTCTAAACTGGTAATCTGATAAGTTGTAGTAGATTTATATATGCCTTTTGTAAGTGTCCTGCCACCCAATTCATTTGTCCCTAAATTATAACCACCAGCTAAAGTTCCGGGATCCATAAAGTTATAAGCAGTTTGAATATCTCCTAAAACTTCTGTTGTAATAGGAGTTGCTGCTGAATAAATACCGCCATATACAGTTCCGGTATAACCGCCTGGAGTATAGGTAATATTTGTTACCGCATCTGTAAAACCAGTAATAGTAGTGCTGGCACCATTGGTACCCATACTGCCATGAATCACCGAATGGCCTCCCTGGTTTGTAAGACCGGAACTTGCACCGCTAAAAGCACCAAAACTTGCAGCAGTTCCTAATGGCGGGGCCAGTGAGAAAACAGAAGCCTGGCCCACAATAAAATTAGAAACTAAAATTGCAGTAAAAAACAAAATACATTGTTTAAACAAATGGAAATAGTGAATTCCTTTTGAACGAAAGTAGATTTTAAGCATTATGATGGATTTTAATATTACCCGCTAGGGTATAGTGAAATGTGAGGAAAATATTGTGTATTAATTATTGTTATTACTTGTACACAAATGTAGAAATGCAATCCTGAGAACTTTAACACATCTCTGAGTAATAGTTACATAATTCACACATCCTTTTTCAATGGCATTAAAATATAGTAGCATGTAATTTTATAAACTGAGATAAGAGGCGTGAGAATGATGTAATATATTTTAATGTTAGTGTAACAGTTTATTGACAGGAAGTGTAGTCCTTTATGATGGATTTTAATTTATAAGTTAATAAATAAATTTAAAGAACAGGAAGGGCAATGAAAAAGCTGTATTGGAATAAAGAACCGGTTAAACTGATCAATATGAGAAAAAGAAAAATACAGGAAAGTATTCCATCATCTGGAGCAGAACTTATTTTAAATGCAAAGATCCTGAAAGTAACCTTGAGGATCAGGGAACAGTATCCGGAATTAATCAAATATTTAGAGGAGGTAACAGATACTATTCCATATAATAAAGATCCGGAAATCACTTTAAAAAATCTGAATGCCTATTATGAAACCATTCAAACAATGCTGAATGAGTACATTCTGGAACAGGAAGTTATTGCGAATGATAACAAATGCATACATAGTTAACATAACCTGGAATTACATAAAATAAAACATAGCAAATGCCAAATTCAGAAGTTAAAGCCCATCATACAAATGAAGGCGTAAAATTAGTTGGAAGTCCGGAAGCAATCATTCACCTGTTAATCGCGGAACATGATCCGGCAAAATGGGTAACAGATGAAATAAATCACGGAGGGCCCAAACATAAACAAGTATTGAGTGCGTTATTGCTGCATAGCCTTCATAAACTGGTTCAAACTGTTCAAAAAAGCAGCGGTCATGATTTTTCTATGCAGAAAGGGCATGCATTGAAATCTGAAAAAGAAGGCGTAACAATCGTTTTGCCGATTGAGATACCCATTAACCTTACTGATGATGCAGATAAGAAAAAAATTGTGGATGCAATTGCGCATGCTCCTGAACATGAAGCATTAGTATATGCAATTGCTTTACAGGTAATAGAGTGGGCTATAAAAGTAACAGGAAAAAAAGTTGAATAAATAAACACGCGTATTGATAACTTTTACAGCACTTATAAAGTCATTTAATGTAAATGATTTTATAAGTGCTGTTATTTATTAAAAATAGCAAGCAGAATTAATATGAACGATACCATAAATGCATCTGTATTAGTAATTGATGATGAGGAATTGGAAAGAGACAGTATTGAAGATATCCTGGTTCCAACATCAAATTACAAAGAGGATGCTAGTTTCACTTTGGCGAAAGATATACTATTCACAAATGAAAAGCCATTACTGACAAGCCTTGAACGATGTTTACCATTGTTTACAGTAGATAAGGCCGGAAGTGGAAAGGAAGGACTGGAGATGGTAAAAAAATCGATTGCCGAAAACCGTCCTTATGCAGTAATTTTTCTGGATATGCGTATGCCCGGATGGGATGGGCTGGAAACAGCCATTGAGATCAGAAAATATGACGGTAAGGCTGAAATAATATTTGTAACAGCATTCAGTGATCATACTATTGAAGACATCATTGTAAAAGCTGGCCAGAATGTTGGTTATCATTGTAAGCCCTATGCACCGGAAGAAATTATATTACTGGCCACCAAGGCTGTAACAGATTACAGCAAGCTACGCAATCTGGAACAACTGATTGAAGTTATTTCTTCTATCAGCATGAATGAGCAGCAATTGCATCCGCTGCTTTGGAATATACTGAATCAGTTTGCCGGATATGTGAATACTGATCAGGCACTGATGGGAAAACTGAATACGGACTATTCCTATGAACAAATATTTTCAATGGGTGCATTGGAAGAAAATATGCATCCGGATAAACTGATTGCACTGGCAAGAACAGCACAAATAGGAAAGGAAGAAGTAATACAACTGGATGAAGTTGTACTGGCAAGGGTTGATCATTATATTATTTTTGCGTCTCTAAAAATGCATGAAAGGCTTAAAACAGAAAAACTGTACTTGCTGAAACTCTTTGTGCAAAGCGCTGCTAAAGCTATACAGAATGCAGTTTTGCATGAAGAGTTATTACAAAAAGAAAAATTATCAGCAGTTGGCAAAGCAATTGGTATGGTCATTCATGACCTGAAACCTCCTATTCAGTATATAAAGATACTTACAGATCTCATGCGTAAAGACCAGGTAGAGAGCAGGTGGATGTTAGCTATTGATCAGTGTGCCGACCAGGCATCTGAGATATTTGAGGATTTTCTTGACTATATCCGTGAAAAGCCCATTTTTAAACAACCTGTTGATCTGAATAAAGTTATTGAAAAAGGAATTCAGATGGCAGATCAAAAAAGCGGTATAGGAAACATTTCTATCATCCGGAATCTGGCTAAAGGGATTACTGTTCCCGGGGATGAAAATAAACTAAAACGGATTATTATGAACCTGGTGGGTAATGCTATTGAAGTACTGAAAGAACAGAAAGTACCATCACCCTGCATTGAAATATCCACTAAGAGAGATGCAGGTGATCAATTTATTAATTTGATTATTAAAGATAATGGCCCCGGTATACCGGATTCTATACTTAATACCGTTTTTGAACCTTTTGTAACTTTACATAAAACCAACGGTACCGGATTAGGTCTTGCCATTGTTAAACAATTTGTTCTCGCTCATGGAGGTAATGTAAAAGTTGTAAATAATGCCGGTGCTCTTTTTACGGTAACATTACCTGTTTTGCCAGCCTTGAAAACATAATATAAAGCTTAATAAAAAATCATTTCAATTCTATATTGAAGTTATCACTGCGAACCTGTAAATAGGGTAAATTATTGTTGGTTACTTCTAAAAAAAGTTTACATTTAAATATTCGTCCTTTTCGAATGTAATTCTTAAATTAAACTGACCAGTGCAGTAAACTATGCAACCCAATTATTTATTAAGGAAAAGACTGGCTTTATCAGGAAAAATAGTTGTGTATATAGCTATGGTAATCTCATTGTTTGTATTGCTGGGATGGGGTTTATTTATCAATTTTCTGAAACAATTTAGTTTACATGGGTTATTTATGAACCCGCTTACAGCTTTGTTGTTTTTGCTGATCAGCATTAGTTATTTATTATTAACAAACCCGGACAGATCAGCAAAAGCTGCTGCATTTGTTCGGATTATTGGTATGATATCCATTGTTTGTGGTTCAATGGTATTGGCAGGTTATATATTTGGAAGAGATTTTATGGTTGATAAATTATTATTCCTGGAACAGTTGAAGTTGGTTCATTTCGGGGGTATGTCTTTTTCCACTTCTTTTTGTTTTATCCTGTATGGAATAGCGCTGTTAATATTTGATTGGGAGACCTCACAAAAAAGTATTCCGGTACAGCTGCTGGTACTGATTACATTCTTTATTGGTGGTTTTTTCTTTTTAGGTTATATTTTCAGGGCAACATCAATTATTCAAATTGAAATCACGAACAATACCGCTTTTTTTACTGCTTTATGTAATCTTTTCCTTTCTTATGCAATACTTTTTGCCAGGCCGGATAAAGGCATTGCCGCAGAATTTTCAAAAACAATTACTTCCAGTAGAATTACATCTCAAATAATTCCGGTACTCATATTATTCCCCTTTGTTTATGGATGGATATTCCTGAATTATCCGGCAGCCAGAACAAATGAAGGTGTATCTATAATGGTAATGACTTTTATAATTATATGTGGCCCGTTTGTATATTATAATTTAGTGATCATTAACAGAAGCCTTAAAAAACAGGTATTGCTGGAAAAGGAAAAAGAAATTTTTATTCAAAAAGAATTGCATTTAAGAGATAGCATCATTAAAGAGCATGAATATTTTATAAAAGAATCTCAGAAGGCAGGCAATATAGGTTCTTATTCAGCTGATTTTATTAAAGATTTCTGGCAATCTTCAGAAGTGTTGGATACCATATTTGGTATTGATGCTAATTATAGCCGAAGTGTGGAAGGCTGGTTGAACATCATTCATCCGGATGACAGGGAAATGCTCAACAATTATTTAAAACAGCAGGTAATTGGAAATCATACAAATTTTAATAAAGAATACAGGATCATAAGGAAAAATGACCAGGAAACCCGATGGGTAAGGGGGTTGGGAAAAATCAAAACTGATAATATTGGTAATGTCATTTCACTAATTGGTACGATACAGGATATAACAGAATTAAAATTCAAGGAGCATGAATTGATCAGGTTAACGGAGGACCTGCGTTCATTGACGCATTATCTGCTCAATATCCGGGAAGAAGAACGGAAGCAAATTGCAAAAGATATTCATGATGAATTGGGGCAGAATTTTATTGTACTGAAAATGGATGCTGCCTGGATGATGAACCATATAAATGATGAAAAGTCCCTTTTACTGGAAAAATTAAGAGAGATTAAAATTACCACAGATGAAACCGTAAAAATAAGCAGGAGGCTGTATAACAGTATTTACCCGCAAATGATGGAAGATGTGGGATTGATAGAAACAGTAAAATGGAATGTCAAAAATTATCTGAAGGATTCCAATCTGGAAATTCAGATTCACTCCAATGTTGAAGCAGAAAAAGACTTTTGTGATAATCATGATATCTGTTTAACCTTATTCAGAATTTATCAGGAATCTTTTACCAATATATTGAGGTATGCGGAAGCAAAAAAAGTAACCATTCAACTAAACAGGTTTGAAGGTTTTGTTGCCATGCAGATAAAGGATGATGGAGTAGGGTTTGAAGTGGATGAAATAGATAAATCTTCACATTTTGGTTTACTGGGCATGCGGGAACGGGTATATGCTTTAAACGGTACAATCGTCATCAAATCGAAGCCGGATAATGGAACCACTATTGAAGTAGAATTACCATTGACAATAGCTAATTGATCATCTACTTTTATTGCTGGTATTTGAAGCAATAAAAATTCATTGTTAATGTAACAGAAACGGACAGTGATTGTATCATATCCGTACAGTTTCATCATCTTTCAAATTACAATAAATTGATTGTCAACTTATTAAGGTTCTGGCATAGAATTGATACCCTGTAACCGGATTCGTTCACTTAAACGTATCTTTTTGATTATGTTCAAAAGTTATTGTATACTCGCTATCCGTAACCTCAGGAGGCATCAGGTATTTTCTATTTTAAATATAGCCGGACTGGCTGCAGGTATTACCTGTTTTATTTTACTTTCTTTATTTATCCGGGATGAACTCAGCTTTGATACTTTTAATAAACAGGCAGGCAATATTTACCGCCTGTATATTCATTTAGATATCAATGGAAGGGAATCCAACAGTTCTAAAACTGCTCCACCAACCGGTGCAACCCTTAAAAGAGATTTTCCCGAAGTAACCGCTTATACCAGGATAGGTTATCCCGGTACGCATAGTGTAAGGTATCAGGAAAAAATATTCAGGGAATACCATATTTACACGGCTGATTCGGCTTTTTTTACCATTTTTTCCTATCCGTTCCTGTATGGTAATCCTAAAACGGCTTTAGATCATCCCGGGAATATTGTGTTAACCGAAACCTCAGCAACCCGCTATTTTGGTAAGGAAAACCCAGTGGGCAAATCCCTGATTGTGGATGGTACAAATTCCTATCTGGTAACAGGAGTAATGAAGGATTTTCCGTATAATTCCCATTTCAACTGTGATTTTATTTTATCTGCTGCCACTTTCCCGGAAGCATCTTCCAGTCAGGATTGGCTGGAGGGTGGTTGCTCCACTTATATCGTTTTAAAAGATGGAACCAGTGCTGCTGATTTTAAATTAAAATTGAGAAATATAGTTGTTAAGTATGTTGGCCCGCAGGTTGAAAAAGCTCTGGGAGTGTCTATTACACAATTTATAGCCAGGGGTAATGCTTATGAAATTCTGATGCAGCCCCTTTTATCTGTTTATTTATATTCTAAAACCAAATATGGAATTGACCGTAATACGGAATGGAGTGGTAATAAAACGGGTGATATAACTTATGTATACATATTTGCTGCAGTTGCATTATTTATTTTACTGATTGCAGTGGTAAATTTTATGAATTTATCTACGGCCCGTTCAGAAAAAAGGGCAAAGGAAGTAGGTATTAAAAAAACACTGGGTTCCAACAGGCAAAAGCTCATTTTTCAATTTATTACGGAATCTGTTATAATGGTCAGTATTGCTGTACTGATAGCATTGGTATTGGTTGCGCTTATTATCCCATGGTTTAATGATTTTACAGGCAGGCACCTGCAGCTTCACTTCTTTGAAGATGAGTATACCCTTCCATTTTTAATTTGCTTTACCCTGGTTACAGGTATATTGGCAGGCAGCTATCCGGCATTCTACCTGTCGTCTTTTCAACCCATAGATATCATGAAATCCGGTGTAAAGAAACGAAAATCCTCCCTCAGGAGCTTACTGGTCGTTTTTCAATTCTCCATTTCCATTACTTTGATTATCGGAATGATCATCATCAGAAGCCAGTTGCAATTCATCCAGCAAAAGGATCTTGGGTTTAAAAAAGAAAACATGATTTCCATTGATAATGCAGCATTGTTAGGAAGTAATTTAAAGTTATATAAAGATGCTTTATTGCGAAACCCAAAAATAACAGCAGTAACCAATACATCACTGATGTTTTATTCAGGGGTGCCAGGGGATGGCTATTTATTTGAAAAGAAGTCGGGAACAGACCCTTTGCCCTGCCAGTATCTTGATGTGGATTGTGATTTTGTAAAGACATTTGATATTCAACTTGTTGCCGGACGTTTTTTTTCAGAGGGATGGAAGACTGACAGTAATGCTGTCATCATTAATGAATCTGCTTTAGAAGGTTTCAATACCAAAACACCTTTGCAAAAAGAAATTACGAGAATAGGGAATGGAAATAAATTAAAAACATTTAAGATTATAGGCGTTGTCAAAGATTTTAATTACGAATCTTTACATCAGGTCATACGCCCTCTGATTTTTCATCTCAGCCCAGTGCAGCAAAGTTCAAGTATTTTGAATATAAGGGTACAGCCTGGTTCTGAGAATGAAACTATAAAATATATCAATGATACCTGGAATCAGTTTACTACTGAAGAAAAATGCGATTATAGTTTACTGAATGAAAACCTGGCCGGTTTATATGATTCAGAAAGAAAAATAGGCGTAATCACTGCTATCTTTTCCATGCTTGCTATTTTCATTGCCTGTCTGGGTTTATTTGGGTTGGCTGTATTTATAACAGAACAAAGAATCAAAGAAATTGGCGTACGTAAAATACTGGGGGCCTCTATTTACAGCATCATTTTTACCATTACAAAACCATTTATCCTCTGGGTATTGATTGCCAATCTGATGGCATGGCCTATTGCCTATATGATAATGCATAACTGGCTGCAAAATTTTGCATACCGGGTGGATATTAGTATCTGGGTATTTATTTTGTCGGGCTTTTTAGTTGCATTGATCGCACTCCTTACTGTTAGTATTGAAGCAGTAAAAGCTGCCAGGATGAACCCGGTAAACTGTTTACGTAGTGAATAATGACAATTGAGTTGTATCCATTAACTTTAGCCCCTTAAATTCAATACATGAAACAAGTGATTTGCCTGATGGCAGTACTAACTTTTTTTTATTGCAATAGCAGTACTGCACAAATGAATGCCAATAAGGTTATATATGCTGCTCATGAGCGGTTATCCATGAATAATGGCTGGAAGTTTTATCCCGGTGATATTCCTTTTCCTGAAATAAAAGGGCAGGATAATACCTATAATAATGCCAAAGCAGGTAAATCATGGGGAGCCGCTGCACCGGAATTTGATGATAGCCATTGGCGGGTGCTGAATTTACCGCACGACTGGTCGGTAGAGTCTGCCTACGACAGTACCGAAAACCCCAACCAGGGATATAGAAAAAGAGGCATTGGCTGGTACCGCAGAAGCTTTAAGCTGGATCCGGCAGACAAGGGTAAGCACCTGGAACTGCAATTTGACGGGATCGCTACCAACTGTACCGTATGGGTAAATGGAACCCTGATGCACCGTAATTTTTGCGGCTATACTTCCTTTTATATCGATATCAGTTCCATGGCACATTATGGAAATGTACCCAACAATATAGCCATCCGTGTAGATGCTGTACCCCAGGAAGGCTGGTGGTATGAAGGTGCAGGAATCTACAGGCATACCTGGCTGGTGAAACAATCACCCGTGCATATCATTACAGATGGTGTATTTGCACAACCTATTAAAACGCATGCCGGTGCATGGGTTATCCCAGTGGAAGCCACCATTGAAAACAGTAGTAAAACCAATGCCGGAATTACAGTAGTGTCCAGTGTATGGGATAATAGTGGAAAAAGGGTAGCCAGTGCTACTGCCAATGGAACAGTGCAACCTTTAGATCAAGCAATCACCCATTTACAAATACAGGTATCCAATCCGCAATTGTGGACACTGGAAAACCCGGTATTGTATACAGTACAAACGATTATTCAGCAGGACGGCAGGCCAACCGATACTGTTTCCACTAACTGTGGATTCCGAACCATACAGTTCCGTGCGGATAGTGGTTTTTTCCTGAACGACCAATGGGTTAAAATAAAAGGCACCTGTAACCACCAGGACCATGCTGGTGTAGGTGTTGCTGTACCGGATGCTTTATGGGATTTCCGCATTAAAAAATTAAAAGAAATAGGGGTGAATGCCAACCGTTGTTCCCATAATCCTCCTTCCAATGAGTTCCTGGAAGCCTGCGACAGAAACGGAATACTGGTCATGGATGAAAACAGAAACTTCAATGTATCGCCTGAATATCAGCGACAACTGGAATGGATGGTACGGAGAGACAGGAACCATCCATCCATCATACTCTGGAGTGTATTTAATGAAGAACCCATGCAGGCCACAGAAAACGGGTATGAAATGGTGCGCCGGATGAGTGCTGTAGTAAAAAGATTAGATACCACCAGGCCAGTAACCGCAGCACAGAGTGATGGATTGTTTACACCATTAAATGTATCTGATGCGGTAGATGTGGTAGGCTTTAATTACCAGCAGGACAGTTATGAACCCTATCATAAACTGCATCCCAATAAACCCATCACCAGTTCTGAAGATGTATCCGGTTTAATGAACCGGGGAGAATATGTAAATGATCCGGTAAAACATACACTGGCAGCCTATGATGAAAACAAACCGGGATGGGGTGAAATTCACCGTACCGCATGGAAGAAGATAGCAGAGAAACCATATGTAGCCGGATGTTTTGTCTGGACAGGTTTTGATTACCGTGGAGAGCCACAGCCATTTGAATGGCCTTCTGCCAGCTCCAGTTTTGGTATTATGGATGTTTGCGGATTTCCCAAAACAGCGTATTATATCCATCAGGCACAATGGTTACCCGCATCGCAGCCTGTATTGCATTTTGAACCACATTGGAACTGGCCGGCAGACAGTATTGGTAAAAAGATTAAAGTGATGGTGATGAGCAATGCCGATAAAGTTAAACTGGTTTTGAATGGAAAACTGATAGGGGAACAACAGGTAGATCCCTATATGATGAATAATTTTGAAGTACCCTATCACCCGGGAAAACTGGAAGCATTCGGCTATAAAAACAATAAGCAGGTATCACACTTTGTGGCTGAGACTACCGGTGAACCTGTAAAACTGGAATTAATCCCTTACCGGGATACCCTGGCAGGCAATGGAACAGATGCAACACCGGTAAATGTAATGGTGAGAGATGCTAAAGGAAGGCCGGTGGAAACTGCTAATATGAAGCTGGTATTTGAAATAAGCGGAGCAGGTACTATCATTGGCATGGGTAATGGCAACCATAATAACCATGAACCGGAAAAGGGAAATACCTACAGTTTATACAATGGGTTGGCACAGGTCATTATTCAAAGTAAAGCTAACAGCCGGGGGCAGGTGGTACTTACCGTAAAAGGAGAGGGTGTGCAGGCAGCCAGCATTGTAATACAGGTAAAGGAAACTACAGCAATTCCATTTATACAGTAGCAATGAAATACCCCAATTCGGATGTTCATTAAATACATGGAAATACTTAAAAAGAAAACCCCTCTTAAATTAAGAGGGGTTTCTTTTTTGTTCTTATTTGTTTTCGATGCTGTCCTGTTGTTTTTTTCTTTTTTCCCTGATCTTCTTCACTCCATAACCTGCTCCTGCTGCAATCAGCAAACTTAATCCCCCATCAACGGGTGCAGATGGTGGTGGGGTAGGTTGAGCCATTAATGGCAGTACCGGTATCAGAAAGCAAACTGTTAGTAAGGCGATATTGATGATTTTATTTTTCATAATGAATCGGTTAATAGTTAATTTAATTTTTAATAGCTTTTAAAGTTGGCAATGTTTTACCATCTCCATTTAATAGTATATAGTAAATACCCTGTGCTGAATTACCTGCATTAATGGTATATGTATTTCCCAGAGTAACGGCACTTAATGTACCTGTTTGAAGCACCCGGCCATTATTATCGGATATCTGCCATTGAAGGTTATTGTAATTATTGTTACTGTATAATACATACACATTTCCACTGGAAGGATTGGTTAATAAAGAAACAGGAAGGTTATTGTTTAAAATTTCTGCTTTTTTATAATTCAATACAACTGAAAACCTTGTTACAGATTGAGATTGTGCATCAGCATTTACAGTAAATGAATACTTATTATTGTCAATCAGCGTGTATTCATTAGTATATTTATCAAGCAGGTAAGCCTGGTTATTATTAGCCAAAGCTGCTAATAATTGTAAATTGAGCTGGTAATTTCCTTCGTTCATATTTTTAATACCCAGTTGTACTGTTCTGTTTTCTTCACTGTTATTTTTCAGTTCACTTCCATGAAAAATTGAATAAACAGTGCCATCCTTACCAAGAACAGATAAATCAGCTCCAACTGAACGACCCATATCATAAGCATCATATTTGCCATTAAACAGGTCTGTTGCATCAATTGCAGCACCCCATCTTACTACAACTTCATCTGCAGCAGTTTCCCCTTCTTTGGATAAAGCAAGCTTAATGATACTTTGAGAAGTGGTATTAAATACTGAGCCATCAGTTGTAGTAACATTTCCTTGTTCAAAACCTGCACCCATTAAGGAAGCTACCGGTGCTGAAGAAGTCTTGTCGGTTTCCATTACCGTAAGTGTAGTTGAGCCTGTAGAATGAACAAAAAATCCAGCTCCGTTTTCCAGAATATTTGACTGGTTTCCTGTTGAACTGCCATTTACATAAGTAGCATAAGCAGTTGTATTTGGGTCATACCGGTAAATGGCGTTATCCAAACCTGATGAATTATGGCCAATAACACTTGTCCAGTTAAGGTTAGCAGCAAATGGATTGGAAATAAAATTCCATCCTTTATTTGAATTTGAGCCACTGTAACTGAGTGCAATGGATTGGGTACCCTGATTTAAAGTTCCTGTGAAATTTATGATGGAAGCAGGTGTGCCCCCTATTAATAAAATTCCTTTATCTGCAGTCACTGATCCACTGGTAAAATTGACCCAACCTGCATTCACTGAACCGCTACTTCCATAATTACCATTGTCGGCTGATTCATTGAATGTATAGGCATTATAACCTGTTCCATAAAAGCTACTAAGGGCTGATGCAGCTATACTTGTGGAAGCAGATAAAGGAAAACCAACCATTCTCCATTGTGCATTACTGCCGATATAACGTTGTATAGTTACATTGGTAGCATTTGATAATGTGCCTGTAATAGCAGATACTTTTGCTGAACCTGTTGCAGATGATTGAAGGGTTACTGAATTACCTCCCAGATTAAGGGTTCCGCCACTTATATTTAAAGCACCGGAAGGGGCAATAATTAAGCTGCCTCCTGACCCAATAGTAACAGTTCCGCTTGTTACATTAATTGTAGCAGAATCGTTGATAATTCCTGATTGTGTAATTGACCCACTGATTGTTGGCTGATTTACAATTCCGGTAAAAGGAATAATAATATCATTAGTAGTGGCTGGAACTGCATTTTCTTTCCAGTTAGAGGCTGTAGACCAGTTGTTGCTGGTTGCACCTGTCCAGGTAGACTGGCCAGTATAGAAATACAGGTTCTCTACATATATTACTGCAGATCCGGCCGGATTATTGTTCGCAAACATTATCTGGCTAAGGGTTTGAAAATCGTTTAATCCTAATCCCACGTTAGCTCCGGCATCTGCGGAATTAGCTGCTGTGGTATATCCGGTGATCGGAATATCGAAACTATTCCATCCGGTATGAGATTTTAACGGAAGATCTACTGAGTTTTGTTTTGTAGGAGATGTTACCGTATTAATCATGTATAAACTAACCGTAGTATCATTAGGAGAATAAATATCTACATGCACATAGGTCATTTTGCTGAAATCGGCCAATGCAGTTGAAGCATTATTTGATCCGAGGCCTACATAATCTACATTGTTGTAATTGATAGTAGGTACACCTGCAACACCTAAGCTATCATAAGTGGTAGCTCCGCCAAACCATTCCCAGGTACCCACTCCAATATTTTTGTATGCATTACCCAATAAAGAAATAACACTGCCCGGGCTCCTTGCTGGTGGTGTGGGGGCAGGAAAAGATGGAGGAGGATACGTAACAGTTAAAGTAGCTGCAATAGTTCCTGTACTAAAAGCACCTGCAGCTGCCTGTGTAGCTGTAATGATAGTAGACCCTCCACCAGTAATTGTAATATTGGAACCACTAACTGTAGCCACTTTGGTATTACTGCTTGTATAAGAGAAAGCACCTGAACTGTTACTGGTTGGTTGCGTAATGGCAAATGTGGGGCTGGTAGTTAATTTAGCCGGAATATTAAAATTACTTAATGTTGGTGCAGATGCATTAAAGTGTTTGTAAAAATATAAATTCTGTACATAGACATTTGCACCACTGGCAGGTGTATTGGCAGTAAAAGATAACTGATTAAGGATGGAAAGATTTACGGCACCTCCGGCTGTACCTGCAGTAGCAAAATAAGATAAAGGAATATCAATACTATTCCAACCGGAATTTGTTATGGGTATGGTATAAAAATTCTGTACTACCGGGGGGGTATTAATCAAACCCAGCAGCAGGGAGGTACAGTTAGTGGAATAAACATCCAGATGCACGGAATCCATTCCGTATACATTCAGATTCGCAGCCAGTTGTATACCTTCATAATTTAAATTAGTCATACCATAGGTACTTACACCTGCAATAGTAGAAATTCCGGCAGCAGTTTGCTGACCCCAGCCTGGAAACCAGTTTATACCTGCAACCCCGGATTGTGCATCGTAGGTTGGACAGAGCAGGGAAATGACATAAGCTGCAGACCTGGCAGGAGGTGTAGTTGCAGCTGTTGTTGGTTGGGCAAAAGATTTTCCCGATAAACCAAGAAAAAGAAGAAAAAGGAATAAGTAATGTTTTTTCATGTGTCAAGTTTTTAATAAAATGTTTGATCAGATTG
>Ga0364886_10162_pt1 | contig 41830 bp, 32 predicted proteins | sample ExccelJu500001D3_4_FD_206926 | JGI IMG/M metagenome (GOLD analysis project Ga0364886, IMG submission 206926) | Enriched cells from Trout Bog Lake Hypolimnion, Wisconsin, USA - BchlTB.July23.5000.01.D3 | ecosystem: Environmental > Aquatic > Freshwater > Lake > Hypolimnion/Profundal zone | place... | reverse complement strand
AACTCTAAAGAGTTTAGTACCTTAATTGATCCACTAATTGGTAAAAGATTGGATTCTAAGTCAGTCTCCGAAGTTGAGGAAATTGTAAAAAAATTCCTTATCGATCGTCACTTACCAAATCCGATCATACTCGTGCCACAGCAAAATATTTCACAAGGAGAACTAAGATTAGTTGTTGTAACCGGTAAGTATACGCTTTCTCGATTATTTTTAACAAGTATCGCAAAATTAAATAATCCAAACTTAAAAGCATCATCCCAGCAATCAGACCCCAATCGAGGACAAATTATTTTAGACGATGTACCCGTATATTTAGCAACACCTGAATTCAGCAAACTCCTCACACCTTATTTTGCTAAACCTATTACCGCAGATGCCGTTAATAACCTAGTAGGAGATGTTGCAAAGTACGTTACACAAAAAGGAGGGTATCTTGCTGCAGCTGAAGCACCGGATCAAAGCGTTGAAAACGGTGAACTCAAGATTGCCTTACAAATAGGATATTTTCCTATCAAACATTTTGTTATTACTAATACTTTTACAGAAGCACGCGATACACACTTCCCAAAAAATAACGATACTGTTTTTGCTTTGAATAATCCTTTATTTAATACGCCGGAATTCAAAAAACACATTTCTCAGTATATCGGAAAACCTATTACAGTTAGTTTGGTTTCAGAAATTAGAAAAGACTTAACTGAGTATGCAAAAAAACATGACAGGTTACTTGTAAGCACCTCAACTCCCTATCTTGATTTATCTCAGGGAGAAATTAGAGTAGCAGTCACTATTGGTCACTATAACCAATTACATTTAAAAGGAAATGAATGGTTTAGTGACAAACTGCTTGAACAAAAATTAGGAATCAAACCTGGTGACGAAATTAAGATGTCCGAATTGGATAGCGCAGTTAATTGGGCTAATCAAAATCCTTTTAGACAAATCAAAGTCATGATTGACACACTTAATCAACCTCCAGGTGTAGCAAACCTTGACGTAGATGTTCAGGAATATAAACCGCTACATTTTTCAGTATCATTTAGTAATGCCATTAACAGTCCCTTAGGTAACAGTTCATACTCAGCTTCTACCCAATACGGAAACCTCTGGGGGCTAGATCACCAACTAACTTATCAGTATTCTACAAACAATACACCTAAGTACGACCAACAGCATACCTTTGATTACAAAGCCCCCCTGTTTTGGCATGATTTCATAAAAGTAGATTTAGCGTACTCGATGGTAAGTCCCAGATCTCTTTTTGGTTACATAGGACTAAATGAGAATGCTAAAAATATAGTAACAGATATACGCTACATAAAGCCAATTACTCATGGACTGTGGTCATACGAATACTCAGCTGGCATAGACTATAAACAAGTAAACACCAACTTAGAATTCGGCACTTTAAAGCAGCCTATAGCAACATATGATATTGCTCAATTAGTTATAGGTGAAACAGTTATAAAAAAGGATGACGACGGTAGTTGGTCAGCAGGAGTCAACTTAAGCCTAAGTCCAGGAAGTATTAATACACGTAATACAGAGGCTACATTTGGATACACATCTTCAGGGGGCTCAACAGGTCGTAGTTCTCTATATGAATATGGTAAACTTATCCTTGAACGTGATACTAATGTATTCTGGGGATTTCAGTGGGTGTCACGTGGTCAGATTCAGCTTTCATCAACCAATTTACAAGGCAGTGAACAATTATTACTAGGCGGCGGCGCAACAGTACGTGGATATAGCCAAAGTTATTCAGGAGACCAAGGGTTTATCATAAATGAAGAATTAAGAAGCCCTTACAAAGCCTGGAGACTGCCCTTTACACATAGCCGAAACTCACAACTCAATACTCAAATTGTGTCCTTCTGGGATTATGGTCAAGTAAGCTACAAACACCTAATTCCATCAGATATTACGCTTCCTTCACTCATGGGCGCAGGCATAGGGGTCAGAGCTAGTATATTGGGGTACTTAAGCGCAGGGTCTGACATGAGCTGGCCTATTTTCACTCCTACCTATAGTGACGCTCACCCTACTAAAGGGACTTTCTGGATAAGCCTAACTTACTAAGTTGAAAAATATCCACATTGGGCATCACTTTTATGGATCCGGAAACATCGGAGATGATTTCATGCTCGCTGGATTCCTAGCAGAGATTAATGAAAAAAACTCAAAATATTCCATAAGTTGCTGCATACCATATAATTTAGATGTTGTTAAAGCTCGCTTTCCAAGTGTTAACTGGTTCCCTTATACACCAGACGCAAGAGAAGCTTGTATAAAAGATTGCGATGTATGGCTTGGGCTAGGTGGTTCTCCATTTCAAAATTCAGTTTCTTCTTGGTTTATAGATCACTTAACTGAAGAACATAGACTTATTTCTAAATTCCATAAACCTATGGCCTTCTTAGGAATAGGTTCGCAGGATGACGACGCTTTTAATAATAAGAATCTCTATAATATAATAAAATCTAGTAATTATATTAGCGTCAGAGATAGTCACACTTACAAAACTTTAATAGAAAGAGATTTACCTAATTCCAAGCTATCACTAGGCGCTGATTTAGGACATCTATTCTTCTCTAGGAATTTACCAAGTCCCGCACTTAAAGGACGTCTTAGCGTAATCCTTAACTCAGACTACAAACCTTGGCCTAACCTTAATTCGGTTATAGAAAATTTAGATAAACTAGATCTTGATGAGAAAATTTGGCTCATACAGGAATCGCGTTTCCTGCCTGGTTCTGAGCTCCAATTATATGAAAGCCTAAAACCGGAGATTAGATCAAAGTGGAAACCCATGTTTGCTGAACAATCAAATCAAAGACTATCTTCAATTTTAGCAGCATGGCAAACTGGAGAATGGACGCTTACCTCACGCTACCACTCAGCACTAGCGTCTTTATGGGGCGGTTCAAAAACGACTATTTTTACCCTTAATCACAAACTAAGCTCTGTTGCTGATGATTTTGGGCTTAATACAGTGCCTATGGATGCTTCTCATGAAACTATCCTTGCTTCTCTTAAAACAAGTAAACCTGTAGATAAAGGAATTCTAGCAACACATACAGCTCGAGCAAAAGCTGCAGTAGAACAATTTTGCACAATTTTTGATATCTAGTATATAAATTGTTCTTCAGTTTATACACAAACTGCCCTTAATCTGCGACTAGATGACACCTGCTCTTAAAAGCAAATGGCCAAAGGTCTTACCCCCACTAAGCGAGGAACAAAAATACATCAGTAACGAATTCATGCGCATATGGCATGAGGTTTTGCCTAAACATTACGGTATAGCGGAAAGATTTAATCAGGCATTTCCCGTAAAACACAGTAACAAGGATTTTCTAACCACCTTAGAAATTGGTGCAGGCCTAGGTGAACACATCAGCTATGAAAAATTAAGTTCAGAGCAGGCACGCAACTACCATGCCCTAGAAATGCGTGAAAACATGGCAGAGCAAATCCGCGCTCGTTTTCCTGAAGTAAAAACAGTAGTCGGTGACTGCCAAGAACGTCTGAATTTTAATAACGATCACTTTGACCGCATTCTCGCTATTCACGTATTAGAACATCTTCCTAATTTACCTAAATGTATAGAAGAAGCTTACCGTCTCATTAACAAAACCAAAGGACAGTTTATCGTCGTCATTCCGACTGAAGGCAGTCCAGCATACACCCTAGGCAGGAAAATCTCGGCTGAACGCGTATACAAGAAACACTTTGGTGGAGACTATTCTTGGTTCTATAAAAGAGAACATATTAATTTACCTCTAGAGATTATACATGAGTTGGAGAAATATTTTATAATCGAAAAGAAGCGTACTTTCCCTTTTCCTTTTCTGCACTTCATATTTTGTAACCTGTGTATCGGTATCGTGCTAAAGCCTAAAGCAACACCTACTCTCTAATACTACTTTTAATTAATGAAACATGTTTTTGTTACCGGTGCCGCAGGATTTATCGGATCATCTCTCGTTGATCGCCTCCTTCAAGAGGGCATTAAAGTCACTGGCTGGGATAATTTAAGCACAGGGCAAATCCGTTTTTTAGAAAGCGCTAAGAAAAATAAATTATTCCATTTCATCCAAGGTGATAACTTAGACTTGCCTAACTTAACGCAAGCGATGCACGGCTGCGATACAGTATTCCACTTAGCAGCAAATGCCGATGTCAGATTTGGAACACAACATCCACGGAAAGATCTTGAGCAAAACACAATTGCCACGTTCAACGTATTAGAATCAGCAAGACAAAATAATATCAAACGTTTCGCTTTTTCTTCAACGGGCTCCGTGTACGGAGAATCTCCTGTCATCCCAACACCCGAAGATGCCCCATTTCCACTTCAAACCTCGCTTTATGGAGCATCAAAAATAGCCGGAGAAGGTTTAATAAGCGCTTATGGAGAAGGATTTGGCATGGAATGCTATATTTTCCGTTTTGTTTCTATTTTAGGTGAAAGATATACCCACGGCCATATTTTCGATTTCTACAAACAACTCTGCGATAACCCAGCAAAATTAAAAATTCTCGGAGACGGATCCCAGCGCAAGAGCTATTTATACATACAGGACTGTATCGACGCTATATTACACGTAATCAAACTTGGAACAGCCAATACTCGATTACACCACACGCAAATCTACAACCTAGGGACGCCTGAATTCGTTGAAGTCAACTTTAGCGTAAACACGATTATACAATCTCTAAACCTAAAGCCTGCTTTAGAATATACAGGCGGTAACCGTGGATGGATAGGAGACAATCCGTTTATCTTTTTAGATACAAAAAAAATTAGCGCTGCCGGCTGGAAGCCTAAGCTTACTATAAAAGAAGGTATCGTTAAAACGCTTCGCTGGCTAGAAGCAAATCCTTGGGTCTATGAGGTAAGGAAAGATTCTTAAAAACAAATGAAGTTAGCGATTACAGGTTCTAGCTCAGGCATAGGATATTCAATTGCTAAATCATTATTAGAATCAGGCCATGAAATATGGGGTATAGCTCGCTCTCCACAACCTGAATTAGGTAAGTTATTTCCTAACACATTTCATGGTACGATTTGCGATGTCTCTAAACTGGAAGATGTTGAATCTGCAGCTAATACTATATTAAAGACTTGGGGAAAGCTTAATGGACTGATAACCTGCGCAGGTACCCAGGGGGAAATTGGCAAAACACTTACAACTGATCCCTCAGCTTGGACAAATACAATAAATGCAAATTTAAGCGGTACATATAACAGCTTAAGAATTTTTTATCCTCTTCTCCAAAAGTCAGAAACTCGTATCAAACTCATCTGTTTTTCTGGAGGTGGCGCTACCAAAGCGCGTTCTCATTTTTCTGCATATGCTGCCGCAAAAACAGCCATTGTTCGTTTAGTAGAAACGATTGCTGAAGAAGAAAAAATGACTGCGTTAGATATTAATGCCGTAGCTCCAGGTGCCATTAATACCCGCTTAACCGATGAAGTGATTAAACTTGGGCCATCCAAAGTTGGCACTGCGGAATATGAAGCGGCACTAAAACAAAAGCAAAACGGTGGTCAATCGCTCGATAAAGTCATTGCTCTTACCAACTGGCTTCTCTCAGAAAAAAGTGATGGTATCTCTGGTAAACTGATAAGTGCCCAGTGGGATAACTTCACTCAATTTAAAGCCCAAGAAGGCATATTTAAAAACTCTGATATTTATACTTTACGTCGGGTTACACCTTAGAAATAGGCGTATTCGGTTCCGGATGTCTTTGGTGCCTGAAAACCCAAAAATTTAATATAAAAAATACCACCACGGTTGAAGGCGGTATAGAAAAAGCCTGTGCTATTCCAAGCGATAAAAAAGTTCTAAAAAGGGTAAAAGCAACTAGGCTAATAATATAACTAATCACAACGGTTCCTAAATATTCTAAAAACTGCCGTCCGGTATCAGAACGAGTACTTTTTAAGGCCCAAAAACGATTTAAACAGTAATGGGCTGTCGTAGATAGTATAAAAGCAGCAGTAAAAGCTGTATTTGGTCCAATAAGTCCCTTAATTAAGGTAAAACTAAGTACATTAACCCCATATCCCGTACCTCCGACTACGAAAAATTTTATAAACCTGACTTGCGTTTGTCGGTCTAGAAGCAAGCGTTTAAGCATAGTTAATTAATACAGAATAATGCATTCTAAGGTACCGCAATTCCAATTTATTCAAGTAGGGTGTGGATTAATAGGCAAAAAACGTGCCTTAGCCTTATCCCAGTTAGAGGGAGCTAAACTAAGATACACCTGTGATACTAACCTTGAGCGAGCAATAGATCTAGCTAAGCAATACCCAGGATCAGAAGCCATATCCTTTTCAGAAGCTTTAAAAGATACATCTGTTCAAGCAGTCATCATATCTACATTGAATGGCTCACTTGTACCACTTTCTCTCGAAGCCGTTAAAGCGGGTAAACATGTCATCATAGAAAAGCCAGGCGCTTTAAAAGCAGCGGAACTAAAACTCCTTCAAGGTGAAGCACGCAGAAATAACGTAAAAGTTCGCGTAAGTTATAATCACCGATACCACCCCGCCCTTCAAAAAGCACGAGAACTCTTTTCTCAAGGCGTACTCGGTCCGCTTATGTTTATACGAGGCCGTTATGGTCACGGTGGTCGTATTGGCTACGATAAAGAATGGCGTGCAAATCCAGCTCTTTCAGGCGGTGGAGAACTTATTGACCAAGGCGTACACCTCATCGACTTAGCTCAATGGTTTTTAGGAGACTTTTCATCCATAGAGGGCCATGCAGCAACCTACTTCTGGAATATGAAAGTTGATGATAATGCTTTCTTGAATTTAAGAACAACTACGGGACAAACTGCATGGCTACAAGTGAGCTGTACCGAATGGAAAAACATGTTTTCCTTTGAAATCTATGGCCTTGACGCAAAACTTTCCATTGATGGACTTGGAGGAAGCTACGGAATTGAAAAACTTACTTACTACAAGATGCTTCCTCAAATGGGCCCGCCAGAAACAACCGTATGGGACTACCCTCAAGGCGATGACTCTTGGAGGCTTGAAATGCAGGAATTTATTGAAGATATTAAATTAGACCGTGAACCATCTCCTGGGCTCACGGAAGGCATCAAAACTCTTGAAGTTGTTGAACATATTTACTCCTTAAGCGGCTATCCAAAATCATGATTATTACACGCTCCCCTTTACGTGTCTCCCTAGGTGGTGGCGGCACAGACTTACCCTCCTATTATAAAGAACATGGTGGTTTCTTAGTCGCTGCAGCTATCGATAAGTATATCTATCTCACCCACCACAGAACGTTTCAAAAAGAGATCATTATCAAATACTCTAAATTAGAACGTGTTAATACCGTAGATGAAATTGAACATCCTATCGTAAGAGAAGCACTCAAATTAACGGGTGTCACAGAGCCTCAATTAGAACTTACCTCCATGGCTGATATTCCGGGAGGTACTGGCCTAGGATCATCAGGCAGTTTTACAACGGCGCTTCTCAAAGCACTCCATACCTATAAAAAAAATCCTATTTCTCCTGCAGAATTAGCAGAACAGGCTTGTCACATCGAATTAGAAAAACTTGGTGAGCCGATAGGTAAACAAGATCAATATATAGCAGCCGTTGGTGGCATAACCGCATTCACCTTTCACAAAGATGGCCGAGTCGAATACCATCCAGTAAAAATCTCAGAGGAGACTCACTTCAATTTAGAAGACAATTTACTTCTTTTCTTCACGGGTTACTCCCGTAGCGCTTCAGGCATTCTTAAAGATCAAAACGATCGCTCAAAAAAGAATGACCAGGCCATGCTCGATAACCTACACTTCACCAAAGAGCTCGGTTACAAATCTCTCGAATGCCTTGAGTCAGGCAACTTAGATGAATTTGCACGACTAATGGATGTACATTGGCAGCGTAAAAAAGCACGTAGTGCAGGCATGAGCAACAGCCACATCAATGAGTGGTATGATTACGCAATGGCTAATGGTGCACTCGGTGGAAAATTAATCGGCGCAGGCGGTGGTGGCTTCCTCATGTTCTATGCCGCTGATAAGCGGAAGCTCCGTCACGCTATGCGTGAAAAAGGATTACAGGAAGTACGCTTTAGATTTGATTTTGAAGGTACAAAAGTAATCGCACAAAACTAAGTATGTCGACTACGCAAAAGTCTTCAGCTTTACCGGTTGCACTCCTAGCAGGTGGTCTAGCGACACGGCTAAGACCCATAACAGCAAAAATTCCTAAGCTGCTCGTAGAAGTAGCGGGAGAGCCTTTCTTTACCCACCAACTAAGACTTCTTAAAGCAGCAGGGCTTACAGAAATTATTCTTTGTGTAGGTTATTTGGGTGAACAAATTGTAGAGCTTTATAAAGATGGTTCTAACTACGGCGTTAACATCAAATATTCATTTGATGGCCCAAAACTACTAGGAACCGGTGGTGCTTTAATCCAAGCACTCCCTCTACTAGGTGATTCTTTTTACGTCCTTTATGGTGATAGTTACTTGCCCATTGATTACCGAAAAATAGGTGATCACTTTATAAACTCTGGCAAACAAGGCTTGATGACGGTCTTTGAAAATAAGGGGCTCTACGACGCAAGTAATGTATGGTTTGAGAATGGTGAAATCAAAGTTTACGACAAGAAAGCCAAGCTTCCTGAAATGAAGCATATTGATTACGGCTTAGGTCTATTTAAAGCCTCGGCTTTCGAAGGATATAGTAAAACAGAAGTAGTCGATTTAGCTGAAGTCCAAAAGAAGCTCGTATCCCAGCATGAATTGTGTGGTTACGAGATGAAAGAGCGCTTTTACGAAATCGGATCACCCGAGGGCTTAGCTGAACTTAACACCCTTTTAGCTTCCAAATAGGTAAACTAATATAAAAGTTTATTAAGATTTGAGAGCTTTACCAAAGGCGCATTTCTAGACATATTAAATCTATATTAATCATGTCTTACGCGATCCAACATTTAAAAGAAACCTCAGAAATCGTATCTAAACTAGACACCCAAGCTTGTGAAGCATGCGTCAAAGAACTTGTGACAGCTCGAGCACGCGGAGGAAGACTTTTTATTTTAGGAGTTGGTGGTAGCGCTGCTAACGCTTCACACGCCGTAAACGATTTTCGTAAAATTGGTGGCCTAGAAGCCTATGCCCCAACTGACAACGTTTCAGAACTAACTGCTCGTACAAACGATGAAGGTTGGGCGAGCGTATTTGTGGAATGGCTAAAAGGCAGTCGTCTTAATGCGAAAGATTTACTCCTTATTTTATCTGTAGGTGGTGGTAATCTAGAAAAGAATGTATCACCTAATTTAGTCTCAGCACTTCAACTCGCTAAAGAAGTAGGTGCTCACATTATTGGCATTGTCGGTAAAGATGGTGGCTATACAGCTAAAGTAGCAAATGCTTGTGTGATTGTTCCAACGGTTAATCCAAATAATATCACACCTCATTCCGAAGCTTTTCAAGCAGTCGTTTGGCACCTATTTGTATCTCACCCTGATTTAAAAATGAATCAGACCAAGTGGGAATCAGTAGTACAAAAATAACTGTGCTTAAGCCCGCTGTATTCTTAGATAGAGACGGCACCTTAAATGTTCAGGTCATACGGGATGGCAAACCGTATGCTCCACGTGAACTAAAGGATTTTAAATTATTTCCTGATGTCGTAGAAAGTTGTGCAGCATTAAAAAAAGCAGGCTATCTTCTTATCGTAGCTACAAATCAGCCTGATGTAGGCCGTGGAGATATGCCAAAGGCTACCGTAGAAGCTATGCATGCAGAGCTTCTACGACTCATACCCTCACTAGACCTTATTGAAGTCTCCTATGACTCAGGTAAGGAACCAACGCCTCGTAGAAAACCTGAGCCAGGTATGCTGCTGGATGCAGCCAAAACGTTAAACATTGATTTAAGCCGCTCTTGGATGGTTGGAGATCGTTGGCGTGATGTTGACTGCGGAAAGCGAGCCGGAGTTAAGACTGTTTTTATAGACTATGCCTACGACGAAGTCTTACAGGCTAAACCTGATTACACGGTTTCAAATTTTAAAGCAGCTGCTGAAGTCATTTTAAAAGCAACCATGTCCTAATTAGGTCATTTATTAACCTAATTACCGTTGCAGCGAATGCGTCTTTTTGCCACGTTGTATATCAATAAATAATCCCTAATTAAAATCATGAAAACGCTAAGCGACTTAAAGATTCAGTTATATGCAGACGGCGCAGACAAAAAAGGCATACTCGAACTTTACGCTAAGCCGTACATCAAAGGGTTGACCACTAATCCAACATTGATGAAAAAAGCGGGAATTCAGGATTACGAAGCATTTGCAAAAGATATTCTTCAAACAGTAACGAGTAAGCCAATATCTCTCGAAGTGTTTACTGACGAATTTCCTGAAATGAAGCGTCAGGCTTTAAAAATCAATTCGTGGGCACCCAACGTATACACGAAAATTCCAATTACTAATTCACGCGGTGAATCCTCTCTTCCTTTAATTAAAGAATTGGGTAAAGAAGGAGTAAAATTAAACGTAACGGCTCTGTTTACCGAAGCTCAAGTACGAGGTGTAGCAGAATCCTTAAATCCTTCCGTTCCCTCTGTTGTTTCTGTATTTGCAGGACGAATTGCTGACACGGGCATAGATCCTATGCCACTCATGCGGAAGTATCTGACTTTAATTCAAAATCAGCCAAAAGCAGAACTCCTTTGGGCAAGTACGCGTGAGGTTCTAAATATTTTACAAGCAGAAGAGTGCGGTTGTGCAATCATCACAGTACCACACGATATTCTAGCAAAAGCAGCTAAAATGCTTATAATGGATCTAGGTGCTGTATCTTTAGACACCGTACAAATGTTTGCACGGGATGCTAAAGACGCGGGCTTTAAGTTGTAAGCGTAGCGCTTACTTTTCCGTAGCGCATGGCATCAAATATCCTTAAGCCTGAATTTCGCTTCTGGATTGATGCACCCACTGGCAAATCTTTTGGCTCTCCAGGAATTGGCATCCTAGGTTGGTGCTTTGAAAAATCAGGGCTTAAGATAACGGAAGTTCGCGCTCGGCTAGGTGCTAAAATAACTCAAGCAAATTACGGTATTTTACGTTCGGACGTAAAAATAGCGTACCCTAATAATCCCCATGCTGAACCCAGTGGTTTCTCAGTCCCGGTTCGTTTAATCTCTGAAGATAACGAAGTTTATTTAGAGGCCAAAGGAGATGACTTTGACTGGACCGTATTTCATGTCATCAGATTCCAGACAACCTATCTCAAGTTATTTCTTTTCACATTTCGCATGGCTCGTTTTTGGATTCATGCGCGCTTTAATCATATTGCGGGGTGGATTTATTTAAACCCAGAAGAATACGAGTACGTTGCTTTAAAACTAGGTTCGGAAAAAAAGAGCTACACGCTTCATTTCAATCATCACTTTAGGTATTGGATAGACGAACCATCAAATGCTCAAACACGAGCATCTGCGATTGGTATTCGAGGATGGTGCTACGATATAGCAGGTAGAAAAATTACCGGAGTTAGAGCACGAGTTAATTTTAAAACAAATGAAGGAAGTTATAACATCGAACGTCCCGATGTGCTAAAAGCCTATAAAACCCCAGCTTCGGCTGGTGAGTCTGGATTTTGTTTAAGTTTTAAATTACCTCCAGGTAAACACCACATATTTTTAGAAATCAAAGGCGAAGGGTTTGATTGGACGGTCTTTCACGTCACGACTTTACGTGTAAGCATTTTAAACTACCTCCTACTCCCCTTTCAAATAGCACGCTTTAAAGCATACGTACACTTGGGTCATGCGGGGGCATGGGAAACGCTAACTCCTGAAATTCAGTGCTATCTTGAGTCACACATCGATCCAACGAAGCGATTCCATCCGCTCAACTATAAGCCCTATCTTAGGTGCTGGATAGATGAACCTCTTGATCAAGCAACAGCTTCACCTATCACGGAGATCAGAGGTTGGTGTTATCACTTAAAGGGCAAAAAGATAACGGACGTAAGAATTCGTGTGGGATTAAGAACTATTTTTGGCCAAGTTGGCATAACTAGAACCGATGTTCTTAAAGAATATAAAGAGCCTGAGTCCTGTTTAGAATCCGGCTTTATGCTCCTGGTTAGACTCCCCCTGGGCATCAATCATCTCTACATCGAAGCACGTGGCGATGGTTTTGATTGGACCTTGTTTCGTATATTAAATCTTCATGTACGAGTTCGTGACTACGCAATGTACATGAGTCGCATGCTCTTATTTAAGATCTACCGAAAGATTGGACACTTCGAAGCATGGGACTTTTTGTATCCACAAGAACAAGACTATGCCTGTACCCAGCTAGGAATAAATCAGGAACAATTACCTTACCGCTATAGTACGCGTTTCAGATCTTGGATTGATGAACCTAGAACAAAACAGGTAAAATCGTCAGGAATAAGTATTCGTGGCTGGTGCTATCAACTAGAAGGCCAAGAAATTAAAGAAATTCGTGCACGAACAGGTATAAGGACATTACATGCAAAAGTAGGCATTGAGCGTCCCGATGTACTCGCTTTATTTAAAGAACCACCCTCAACGCTCACCTCAGGTTTTTATCTTAACCTCACGGTATTGCCCGGCAGGACTCATATCTATTTAGAGGCCAAGGGAGATAACTTTGACTGGATTGTCTTTAGACGAATCGAGATCAATTGCGGTATCTTAAGCTACCTCGCATTCCCCTTTAGAAAAGCAATCTTTGATTACCTAAGTAGTACAGCACACCCAAAAGCTTGGACATTTCTTAGCCCAGAAGAAAGAGACTATATCTATTCACGTTTAGAGCATGAAAAAGGAGATCATCCTTTACGTTTAAGTCCTCACCATAGCCCAATACTTGTCGTACCAGAAACTTTTCCAGCGACAAAACTTAATAAAGATAAACTACCCAAGTTTACGATTGTTACTCCTTCGTATCAGCAAGTGAGCTTTTTAAAAGCGACGATGGATAGCGTTCTTCAAGATAAAGATCTAAGAATCGATTATATTGTTCAAGACGGTGGCTCCAAAGATGGAAGTGCCGAACTCATTAAAGCTTACTTACCAAAACTAAAACATGGAGTAAGTGAAAAAGATAAAGGCCAAGCGGATGCTATCGTGAGGGGCTTTACCTATACCGATTGTAAACCCGATGACATCATGGCATACCTGAATTCAGACGATGTTTTCATGCCTGGAGCACTGCGCTTTGTCGCCGAGTACTTTGCAGAACACCCTGATGTAGATGTACTATATGGTCACCGTGTCATCATCGATGAATCTGGTAATGAAGTAGGAAGATGGTTTACCCCACGTCCAAGCTGTGACGATTTAAACCTCCAAGATTTAATTCCCCAAGAGACCTTATTTTGGAGAAAGCGCATCTGGGATAAAGTAGGTGGCATAGATCCATCCTTTCACTTCGCTCTCGATTGGGACCTTATCCTGAAGTTTCGTGACGCTGGGGCTAAGTTTAAACGTATCCCCTACTTTTTAGGCCAATTCCGAATCCATTCACTCCAAAAAAGTCAGGCACAAATGGATGAACGTGGGGTCCCAGAAATGGACCGTTTACGTGAAAGAAGCCTAGGTAGAGTTCCTAAGAAAGAAGAAATGATTAACAGTATGCGTAGAGCACAAATCGAAAGTATTCTCCTTCGGAGTTGGTTTAAAGAGGGAATACGCAAGTAATCATCCTTAATAATAAAATCGAACTACGCCGATACTTTGTATTAACTAAAAATCTATTTAAGTATTTTAGTCGTGAGCCTAGATGCACCTAAATCAGTTCTGATTATACGTCCCGACGCTATGGGGGACTTGGTGCTCTTCACGCCCACGTTACAAGCTCTCTTGGAAATTTGGCCAAAAACAGCAATTAGTGTTATTATTCAAAAAAGCCATTCAAGCTTAGCGAAAATTCTTTTCCCCCAGGTTAATTGGATAACCATTGATTTTGATCCTTGGAAAAAAAATCCATTCGAAGCAAAGCCAGCTATAGAGTCTGTGAGGAAGTTAGCAGCAACGTTAAATCCAGACTTCCTCATAGCAGCCTGCACGAAGAGATCATGGCTTGATTCCGTAATTGCAGATGCAATTCCAAACGCCAAACGATTTGCTTTTAAAACAAATACTCCAGACCCCTACTGGAATGAGCACTTACTTTGGGCAACAAATAAACAAACCTTTCCGACCTTTGAAACCATAGCGAGTGACGGACCTGGCGAGCAGGATTGGCAAAAGAATCTAGGCCTTATTACCTGCTTAACAGGTAAGACAGTAGACGCCAAAAAACCTGTCATCACTTTACCTAAAGACGTACTCTTATCGGGCGAAGACACCCTAAAACAGTTAAACTTAAGCACAAAGCAATATGCTGTATGTGCGGTAGCAGGGTCTGCGAATGTTAAGATTAAGAGTTGGCCAACAAGTCACTACGCCAAGGTCATAGATACCCTTAGTAGTACTTATAAAATTAAAACGCTTCTTGTAGCTCACCTATCAGAAAAAGAAACGGTCGATGAAATTAAGCAGCTAGTACAAACGAAAGATACCGCTAGCTGGCTTGGCTCTGATAACGATCTACCGCTCCTCACTGCCCTGATCAATCAGTCTTCCTTTTATTTTGGAAATGACACAGGTGCTATGCATTTAGCAGCTGCCTGTGATAAGCCCGTCCTTGGTATTTTTGGTGGAGGCACTTGGCCGCGTTTCATCCCAGCCGCTAATCGCTTCATTGCCTTACATATCCCCATGCCATGCTACGGCTGTAATTGGGATTGTCCTTTTGGAGACGCTCCTTGTATAAAATCGATACCGGTTGATCGAGTCACAGAAGCTATCGATACTCTCCTTAATACAAAGCATTCCTTAAACGAAGTAAGAGCCTTGCCACCTACCTCACTCAATTTAGACGAGCTTGTTAAAAAAGCATCTGAGAAGCACCAAGCTTTGACACGCATTCAGCAGGAACGTGAAGCAACCTTAATCAAGACTGCAATCCAAGCGGGTGAAAAAGATAAAGTGATCGAGAATCTTCACCAGGTTAATGAAGAGATTAATAATGCTAGGAAAGAAAGCTCAGTCCAACTAGATCTCATGCGACGTGCTGCCGATGTGATGATGATTGAAATCAAGTCCCAGACACAGCATTCGGAAAGTAAGGATAAGTTAATCAAGAGCCTGCATGCAGATAATCTCATGAAACAAGATGAGATAACCCATCTACTCGATGAAATCGAGGTCAAGGATGCCTCTATCCTTTCGCTTCATGAAGCTAATGAGGCAAAACTTGAAACATTAAAGATTCAATCGGCTGCATTACTTGAAAAAGAAGCCATGATCGCCGATCTTGCTAAAGCATGCGAAGAGCGGTTGGTGGTCATGAAACACATGGAAGCAGAGATCGCACGGCTTTCAGGGCCAAAAGCCTAAGTTTAAGACTAGTAATAAGTACGTAATTAACAACTAGTTTGGCTTCCAAACAGGCTAAAGACTCGCTAGCTTTTCAGGCTACATGAGTCGCATTTGTCTACTCGTCACAAACCTAACTTCTGGAAGAGATGCCGAAGCATCTTCTTTAACAGAACGTAGTTGGACTTTGGCTCAAAGCTTAGTGGCTCAAAATAACGAAGTTTTAATCTTAGAGACTTCGAGTGTTAACTTACAGCAAAGTACAGAAGCGAGTACGTATGCCCAAAGTCATGGTATTTCTCACCGGATTCTAGATCATGTTTCAGGACAATTTACTCGGCCTCAGCTACCTGCAATTTCTGGCTTAAGAAAAGGATATAAAGTCGCTTCCTTTTTAAAAACCTGGAATGCAGATTCCGTATGGGCTCTCGGTGATGTCACGCCTTTAGCTGTCGTAACTGCTGCACGCCTAAGTGGATTACCTTGGACTCCAGCACACATAGGAATTCTTTTTGATTACACCCGCCCCCACCACCGTGAATTAAATGGCTACTTCCCAACCCTAGGTAGAGAAGATATCGCAAGTGATTATCTTGAAGAACAAGCATTCACGTATGCAGATACCCTTGTAAGCACATCAAAAGATGGACTTAGCCATGCATCACTTTTAGCAGCAAAGCCACGTGCCAAAACGTTTACATGGAGTTCAGAACTTCCAAAGGATGCGATCACGCTAACGAGCCAGAAAAAGGAAACTCCTTCAAAACCTAGTATATCGGTTACGGTTTGTTTGCCTTATTATGAGCAGCCTCAGTTTTTACTTTCAGCTCTAGAAAGTTTATCAGAACAATCCATAGCTCCGAGTGAAGTGATTGTAGTAAATGACGGATCTAAGTCAGAAGCAGCGATTACCGCCTTTAAAAACGCTGAAAAACGCTACAGCACTCGTGGCTGGAAATTTATTACCCAAGTAAATAGTGGTCCTGCTGCAGCACGAAATACAGCTGCACGGGAAGCAAAGTCGGATACGCTTATTTTCTGCGACTGTGATAACGTCTTTCATAAAGACATGATTGAAACTTTGCTTAAGGCGTTAGCCCACAGCAAAGCAGATTGCGTTACTTGCGCTTTCGAAGCGTTCCGTGAAAAATCAGATCCAAGGTCAGTCATTGATCCAGGCTATATTTTTACTCCCATCGGCGGATGCTTAGAACTTGGCTTTATTGAGAATAGTCTCGGCGACACAAATTTTGCTATCTTAAGGAAAACATTCCTTGAACTAGGGGGATTCCCTATAGCAAACAAAGAAGCTAGTGAAGATTGGCAATTCTTACTCAACCTTGTTCTTGCTGGTAAAAGTTTGATCACAGTTCCCGAAGTACTCTTTGATTATCGTTTAGCTCAAGTAAGTCATGCACGCAGTCACACAGAACTTGCGAGCGCTAAAGCTGCCTTAGCACCGCTTTACTCACAATTACCACCAAGCCTACAAAAGCTATGGCCGCATTTTATAGGCGTTGTTCGTAATCCAAGACTTAGCCAAGTTGAAGCAGAGCGTGATGCTGCTAGACTTAATATTGAGCAAACTGAATTTGCTCGTCAGCAAACAGAATTAGCTCGCCAAAAAGCAGAAACAACCCTTTCGGCTACGGTTGCTTCCTATGAAGCAGAAATTAAGGAATGGCATATTCAGGATCGAATTAGAAAAGCTAACCTCTTTCTTGCAAAAACAGCAGCAGATGCAAACGCAGCTCAACTTAAAATTTTAAAAGATGCATCGAGCGCTCAGCAAAAACAAGATGCACGCCAGATTCGTGAACTAAGTCATCGAGCTTCAGAACTTCAGCATGCACTTGAGATCAAAGAGGATAAAATAAAGCGCCTTACAGCTTCATTCTCGTGGAAAATTACATCACCGTTACGCGCCTTAAGACGTATATTAGTTGATAAGAAAAAGCAGTCTTCACCTACTGCTTCACAAAGGCTCGAAGAAAAAGAAACTTTTAAGTACTACATCGACTCACCACGTAGCTGGTTACGTAATATTCCTGAAGTAACAATACGCGGATGGTGCTTTAGCGAGAATCAGCGTCCTATCTTAGCTATTAGAGCAAACATCAGTGGACGCATATATCCAGGTACCTATGAGTTAAGTCGTCCTGACCTACTCAGATCCTTTACTGAATTTCCTCACTGCGAAAAAAGTGGATTCAAAATTGATGCCTTAACTCTCGAAGGTGATACATCCGTATCCCTCGACGTTTCCTTTGATGAAGAAAACTGGATTTCTTTTCTAACGATTTCATTAGATCCGAAACAATTAGCAGAGGCTTCGGGTTCGTATGAACACTGGGTTAAAAATCAAGATTCACTCAGTTATCAAGCTCTAGCCGAAATTACTAAAGCATCCGATAGTTTAGCTTATAAACCACGCCTTTCTATTTTAATGCCAGTTTATAATCCCCATGATAGGTGGCTTAAAAAGGCTATCGAGTCCGTCCAAAAGCAAACCTACTCAAACTGGGAGCTATGCATTGCAGATGATGCCTCTACCAAGGAATCAACACGCCTCATCATCGAAGAAGCAGTAAAATCCGATTCACGTATTAAAGCAATATTTAGAACGAAAAATGGCCACATCTCTGAAGCTACAAATACAGCACTGTCTCTTGCTGCGGGAGACTTCACAGCACTCTTTGATCATGATGATGAACTAGCTCCGCACGCACTAAGCGCCATTGCCCTTGAACTCAACAAAGACAAGTCCTTGGAGCTTATCTATACTGATGAAGACAAGATTGATGATCAGAACTTCAGATTCGATCCCCATTTCAAGCCTGACTGGAATCCTGATTTACTCACTGCTCAAAACTATATTTCGCATCTATTAGTTTTAAGAACCCAAACGTTAAAGTCCCTGGGTGGACTTCGTAAAGGATTCGAAGGCAGTCAGGACTGGGACTTAGTCTTAAGAGTCACGGAAAATATTCCTGAAAACAAAATCTGCCACATCCCGCGTATTCTTTACCACTGGAGAGCAAGTGATGGTTCAACCGCACTCCAATTAGGAGAGAAAAATTACGCAACGAAAGCTGCTTATAAAGCACTCTTAGAACATTTTGAGCGCTTAAGCCTTTCTGTAGAAGTGAATCAAACAACCGGAACGCACTGGCGAGTACGCTACCAAGCCCCTAAGCCCGCTCCTTTAGTTTCAATCATCATTCCAACTAAAAATGCAGAGCACTTAGTGCGTGTTTGTACGGCATCGATCTTTGCTCGTACTGCCTACAAAAATTACGAGATCATCTTAATCGATAATCGTTCCGATGATCCTCAAGCACTCGCCTTTTTTAAAGAACTCGAATTGGACGGGGTTCGCGTTATCAAATATGACGCCCCGTTTAATTATTCAGCGATCACCAACTTTGCAGCCCTCGAAGCCAAAGGTGAAATTCTGTGTTTACTCAATAACGACATCGAAATCTTAGAACCTACCTGGCTTGATGAATTAGTCTCTCAAGCACTTCGTCCTGAGATTGGAGCCGTAGGAACAAAACTGTACTACCCAGACATGAGTATTCAGCACGCTGGAGTCATTACTGGTTTAGGTGGTGTAGCAGGACATGCCTTTAAGGGCTTTGCTAGACACAGCCCAGGAACTCCTCAATTTAGGCCGCATGTCGTACACAATGTGAGTGCTGTGACAGCCGCCTGCTTAGTGATTAGAAAAGATATATTTACAAAGGCTCATGGGTTTGATGAGAAAAACCTCACGGTTGCCTTTAATGACGTTGATTTTTGTCTTAAAGTACAAGCGCTAGGCTATCGTAATCTTTACACACCTTTTGCTGAATTAATTCATCACGAATCTGCAAGTCGTGGGCAGGAGAACACGCCAGAGAAAGTGAAGCGCTTCCAAAAAGAAATTGAAGCAATCACGAAGACCTGGGGTGAAGCGCTCTTAAATGATCCGGCTTACAATCCAAATCTTTCTTTAGATTCCGAGGATTTTTCCTTCGCTTATCCGCCTCGCATCAAGTCCTTGGAATCTGAATTTACTGAATACCTTTCTTTAAAAACGAAGTGAGTTATAGAACCTCTACCCTTTTTGTGTCGTGAAATTATTTACTACCACGTTCACTCTGACAGTCATTGCTGTAAGCATATGCCTATCGATTCTGATACTTCCTGAATCGAGACATATTTCCAACCGTTTCGCCGTAGATGTTGAACTAAAGACCACAAGCCAGGGTCATATCCAACTCTATTACGACCAAGGTAATGGGTATAATGAAAACGATTCCTCCACCGAAAGCTTAATTGCAGATAACCAAGTTCATCATTACCGCTTAAGTTTACCTCCCGGAAAGTATACGCACTTCAGAATCGATCCGATTGATAGGCAGGGATCCATGCTTATCTCAGATATTACGATTAATGAATATCATGGCTATTTGCTCTACATCCTCGGCACAAACGATGTTAAAGCAGCAAACCAAATTAAAAGCCTCAAACAAACCGATGATGGCCTGGAAGTAACCACAACCTCAGGAGCCAGTGACCCACAACTCTCGATAGAATTAAGTGAGCCAATCACACTACACTTATCTTATATCGTTTTAGCCTTTGATATCGTAAGAAATGGCTTTCTCATCTTTTTAGGTTTAAGCGGACTTAGCCTACTCGTTGCCTTTATTAGCCCCTTTATCTTGCCAAAGCTTAACTGGTGTAAATCGCACCCACTTAAAACGCTGTGTCTATTATCGCTAGGTGCGACACTGGTGAGTGTTTTTCCCGTCGCTTTTGAAGGACGCAGTTTTGTATCCCCTAACTACGGCACCTTTTTACTCTACGATGAATTCCCAACACTCCCAGGCTCTTCTCGTACAGACACGGCTGACTTAAAAGGCTCAGATATCGGAGCAGTCATGTGGCAGCACGTTCCTTTCTCACGCGTTCAGTATAGATCCTTATTCAAGGACCATGAACTACCCGTATGGAGTAGGTATAATTCAGCAGGATCCCCACTCCTTGGCCAAGGTCAGTCTATGTTTGGAGATCCACTCCATCTCTTTGTTATTCTAGCACGAGGTGCTGCTTGGGCATGGGATTTAAAATACATCCTAGCAAAATGTCTTTTTAGTTTAGGACTTGGTTTATGCGTACTTACTCTAAGTGAATCCCTTGGCGCAGCTGCGATCATTGCCCTTATCAGTCCTTTCATTGGATTTTTTATTTTTCGAGTTAACCACCCAGCGTTCTTTAGTCTTTGTTATGCGCCTTGGCCGCTTCTGTGTCTCATTAAACTAGGTGAAAAAAGATCACGTGTAAGTACAGCTCTTCTCGGAGTAGCTCTTGTACTGACAAACCTAGCACTGCTCGCAAGTGGAACCGTCAAAGAAGCTTATATGCTTCTCTTAGGCGTAAATAGCCTAGGCTTACTCCTTATTCTTTTCTCTGAGAATGAGCGTGCATTAAAAATAAAAAAGACGCTGCTCGTTTTAGGCTACGAACTACTCTTTGTTCTTATTACAGCTCCCTTGTGGTACGCGTTTGTTTCAACCCTGAAGCTTTCCTACACGCAGTACGATCATCCGCAAGCGGCCCAAATTCCGATCAATGCGCTCATTGGATTTTTCGACGAATTATTTTATAGGCCCCTTGTAGCAAACGAGTCGGTTTCAAATCCGTCCCTGAACCTACTCTTCTTATTTGGTATTATTTATTTTTTAAGTACGTTACATATTCAGTTACAAAAAAAGAGCCGTCTCATTCTCTTTCTCTTTAGTTTACTTCCCTTAAGTCTTGCCTTTGGACTCATTGCTCCCGGCTTTATTGAGCAGTTACCCGTTCTTAAAAATATTGGTCACGTGGGTAATACGTTTAGCTGTTTACTCATTATTTCAGCAAGTATCATTGCAGGACTAGGCTACACCACGGCTTTCAGTCGCTTAAAAGAAAAAGAAGGACGAGCAGACTTATTTATATCAGCGCTACTCTTATTTGGACTCTTCTTTCTCTATATCAGCTTCTTTCACGGAAGCTCCTCTCACTCACCTTCCGATATAAAGCCACTCATTCAGTGCTACCTCTATCTAGGTCTTTCTTCATTAATCGCACTTGGGTTTCTCATCCGGTATCTCCTGAAGAAAGAAACCTTAACTGCCACTCCTGTACTCTTAATTAGTTTTATTAGTTTAGTCCTCTTAGGCCGGTTCTCTCAATTCACGCATTTCGGGTTTGATGATTATACCGTTCAACCAACCCACCGTCAGAGTTTTGAAGCACGTTCAATCGCAATCGAAAAGGTTTATGGTGAGCAGTATAAATTCCCAAGTAGAGCGATCGGATTTGAAGGCAATCTATGGTCTGGCTGGAGTACGTACTTAAGCGTTGAAGGAGTTAATGCCCCTGACGCCTTAATTAATCCTCGGTACCGTGAACTCACCCAAGCCTCCTCCTTAAGTCATCAGTGGGACTGGAGACTCTACCTAGAAAAAGCTAAGCTCACGGAAACAAAGCCCTTCCTTGATTTCTTAAACGTACGCTACTACCTCGATTTACGCAGTGATCAAGGTGCATTAAGTAAATCACTCAAACTCGCACTCGCCACTGATCTCGATGTTTACGAAAGTACAACGGTTTGGCCACGGGCCTTCTTTACTGATCAAGTAAGCACCTACACAACCGCGCAAGATCTCGTAACTAAGATAAATAAAGACTTCAAAACACCGTTTGCCGCAGTCGATCCGCTCGATCTTCAAGGAGCTCCCGGTCTTAACACCCTCCTTGGACATGATCCTTCAAAACGCGTTTACGCACCTGCTAAGAGTTACGTCTTAACAGAAAATTCAACGACCTTTCACTTTATTAATCCTACCGCAGGAGTAGCGATCCTGAATGAAGTCTACTGGCCAGGATACCCTCATGCTACGTTAGACGGATACCCAGCTAAAGTATTTCGCATCAATCATATTTTCCAAGGGGTACTGGTAGGCCCTGGAGAACATACGATCTCTATTTCCTATAGACCTAAAAACTTTACTCTGTGCTTAATCCTATCCTTAAGCGGCGGACTCCTTCTCATAGGAGTAACCTTGGGTCTTATCTTAATTAAAGACCGGAATTCTCAGACCTGAAGTGCCAACCTTCAGGATTGATTAAAATATCGTAATAAGCACCTCGCTTAACACGCTGAGAAGCCTCTTTCCAGTGCATGTCCTTCAAGGGCTCCACTCTAAAATAGTTAAGGGTTGTTATAAAAAAGAGCGTAAAGAAAATAACTGCAAGACGTCGTCTTAGCCCTGCGTAGTTTAGTTCCTGAGCAAGAAGCCACATAAACGCAACTTGAGGTAAAAAGAAATAACGCCCTAGCGGTTCTGCAGATATAAGGATCGGCAGTGAATGCTTAAGTCTAAAAAGAGACGCTGCTGTAGTAATACCCATAACCCCTAAGAGCAAGATACGTTTATTACGTTCATTCGTCTCTAATCCACGGAAGATAAGAAGTGTCAAAATCCAACAAGTCATGATGACTCCAGCTACACTGAGTGTAGTAACCGATAGAGGTAAAAATTTAATTCCCCCAATTAAATGGGTAATAAAGCGGTAGCCTATTATAGCAGGGATATAGCTTAATTCTAAAGGTGCCCTATCGAGCTCATGTGCATTGGATGCCGTGAATATATAATAGCATTGAGTAGCTGCAGTAAAACCAACAAGCCCAGCAGTTAGGATACTTAATTTCGATTTTCTAAAAAAAGCCCTCAGAAGAAAGAGAGGAAAAAAGAGAACAGAAAACACTCCGGTTAATCCCGAAAGTAAAACACATCCGACATCACCAAGCATTTCTAACGGAGTCTTAGCGTCATCCGTAAAGACTAAGATGAAAAGTACTAGGGATAATACCCACATCGTATTTTCCATCGTTAAAAATAAATCCTCCGGATGTGGATAGCATACAAGTAGGAGTGCTAAGAGTGGCTTATAGTTTAGTTTCACACGCTCTGATAGTAACCGGAAAAGAACAACAAAAAGAACTAAGAGCGTTAGCGCGTTAAACCACAGTGGTACATACACTGGACTAATATGTATTCCAGTGAGCGTAATAAGCCGCTGCAGGGTGAGTAAATACCCACCATACGGCGTTATAAACGTGCGCCATCCAAAGCGCAGTGCCTGCTCAAAGAAAAACCCATCTTCCGCATAAAATTGTGCATGAAAAATACGGTCAGGTAACCTTAGAACAAGTAGGATCAAAAGGAGTAAGCTGTAGCCGAATTTAAAACCAAGTGATCCTCCTAGTTCCTGATCTTTACTCCCTGGGCCGTGACCACCTTTAGCACCGTGTTGCTCCATACATGTACCAAACTAAAAAGGCAGATTCTTCGCAATCCACAAAGTATTCCTTCAAAATAACCGCTTGAAGGCCTTCGCTTAGCGATCAAGACTAACTACTTACCTCTATGAATAGCCTTTCAATAATTGTTCCCATTTACAACGAGCGGGGAACCGTGAAAGAAGCCTTAGATGCGATAGTTGCTAAGGAAATTCCAGGCATACGCATAGAACTTATCTTTGTTGAAAGTAATTCAACAGATGGAACACGAGATATCGTTCTTACCTACCAAAACAATCCACGCGTTAAACTGATTCTTGAGGATAAACCTCGAGGTAAAGGCTACGCTGTTCGTACTGGGTTAAAAGAAGCAACCGGAGATGTTATCTTAATCCAAGACGCTGATCTCGAATACGATCTTGCAGACTACGATGCGTTAGTAGCACCAATATTTGCTGAAAGACAGGCCTTTGTGTTAGGAAGTCGCCATGGACAAGGTGGGTGGGCAATTCGTAAATTTACGGATCAACCACTACGTGGTCTAATTCTTAATTTAGCCCACTGGACTTTTACCTTAATGATCAATGTAAGCCTAGGCATTTGGCTTAAAGATCCTTTTACCATGTATAAAGTCTTTAGACGCGATTGCCTAAAAGGCCTTACCTTTGAATGCAATCGTTTCGATTTCGACTGGGAATTACTCATCAAGCTTGTACGCAAAGGCTATAAACCAATTGAACTTCCCATTACTTACCGCTCGAGATCATTTGCTGAAGGCAAAAAAATCAGAATGTGGAGTGACCCTGTTACGTGGCTTTACGCGCTAATAAAATATCGCTTTCAAAAGCTATAATTAATATTTTATCTTATGTTAAACGGAAAAACTATCTGTGTTGTTTTACCTGCCTATAATGCAGAGAAAACACTCATCAAAACCCTGGGTGATTTAGATCATAGTATCGTAGACCAAATAATCTTAGTCGATGATTGCAGTAAGGATGCAACACGTGCTCTCACAAAAACCCTTCCTGTTAAATATGCGTTTCATAAAGTAAACCATGGTTACGGAGGTAATCAAAAAACGTGTTATGCTTTAGCGTTAGCAAGCGGTGCTGACATCACCGTCATGCTCCATCCGGATTACCAGTATGAGCCTAAACTATTAACCGCGTTAGCCTCGATGGTTGCTTCGGGAGTTTACGACGTAGCAATTGCCTCACGTATTTTAGGCCAAGGTGCTCTCGATGGTGGTATGCCCTACTATAAATATATCGCTAACCGAATCCTGACTTTCGTTCAGAATGTTCTGATTGGACAAAAACTCTCCGAGTACCACACGGGCTACCGCGCCTTCTCTAAGAAGGTTTTAGAAACGCTTCCCCTACTCGCGAATTCGGATGATTTCGTTTTTGATAATGAAATGCTCGTTCAGTGCCACACCTGGGGCTTCAAAATCGCTGAAATTTCCTGTCCAACCAAGTACTTCCCTGAAGCCTCATCTATTAATTTTAAGCGCAGTGTGAAATACGGGTTTGGAACACTCGGGGCAAGCTTACGCTACCGTCTTAAAAAATTAGGTTTAGCGAATCCTTTATTTTTAAATCAAGCTACCGCAAATAACTACCGCTTATCTAAAGCAGCGATAGAGGACCGAATCGAAGAAACAAATGTAGGAGTGTAAAAAAAGTTACGTGCCTTTACGCTTAATAAAGCGCGGAGCTGTTTCCATTTGCCCACGCGTAACACCGAGCTGATTTAAAAGTTTTAATTCTTTCCAAAGCTCAGTGCCTGTCATTTCACCTTTCAGTAATTTAGCATAGCAGGTAAGGGTATGCACAACATCCTCAGGAGATTCGTTCACAAATTCTACCCTGAAGTGACGCGCTCCAAGGCTTAGCAAATGACTTACAAATTCGGCACCACTTTGTGCTCGGTTATTAAAGACTGTATTACGGCACCCAGCATCTGCTTTCAAGGGAAGTAAAGCACCTGTTCTATCCCGTAATTCTACCCGGTGTTTTTCACAGGGTCTTCCGCAGTCATGATAATCATGTCCTTCTGATAAAAACGTACAGAAGACACAGTGCTCCATATGAAATAACGGCATCCGCTGATGAATCGTTATGTCATACTGAGCTGGATCACTCGCCTTTAAGAGTGCTTCAAGTTGTGTTAAATTTAAATCATAGCTCGCCGTTACTCGCTCTAAGTGACCCTCGTTAATAAAGGTAGCCGCTGTCAGTGGATTCGCGACATTGAGTGAGAAGTCACCCCTTAGGCGCTTTCCTTGGAAATAACTTAAATGATTATAATTTCTCACTAAATAGCCATCTGCCTCGCTCGATAATACCTGCTTTAAAATCCATTCTTCACCTGGCTTATAAACACGCGGTGGAGCAACCCAAATGGAAGCCTCTGTCGATTGATCACGTGCCTTAAGCTCCCTAAAACGACTTACCGCATCTCGGTAATGTTTAGGATTTTCAAATTCACAGTAAATCGTCCTAGCACCCGCCTTCCATGCAACGTCGAGTTGTTCAAGTAAACGAATAACTACAATTAATTCAGGCGCGTCACTTGTCAGAGGCTTCTGCTTTGTCTCAGACATAAGCCACTGATTTGAATTCTCGGCAGATGCCATCTGCCAGCGCTTAGGCTCAGCACGGAGGGCATCGAGCTTCTGAACACATTCACGGCGTATCCTATTTAATTCACTGACCGCAATCATACACGCACCTTCCACGTGACTTGTGATTTCACCTAGGGCGTAAGCTGTACCGCCTAAGCGTCCTAACTGATCTTGCAACTTCTCAAGCGTCAAAGGTTGTTTTTCTGCCTTCTCTAACGGGACTAACGAATCAACCGATACTCGGTGTCCTAAATCGTCAAAAGCAATCACGGTTAATACCGTTCCACTGGCACCGTGAACTTCAAAGTGAAGGGCCCGTCTAAAATGAATCTGCTCATCTGAAAAACTTGCGCGCACGTCCCTATCTAAAGCGGGATCGTTTGTCTTCCATAACTTTTGCCCAACTCTCACCTGTCTCCAATCGATATCGCCGTGACCAAAACGGACCCAAACCATATCCCCTTCACTTCCCGCTTTATCAATCCCGTGTGCACGGGTTCCCCGACTTACCTGAAGCTGATAAATTCTGCCTCCTTCTTCCTTTTGCTCCGGATGTCCCGCATCAAAGACAACACCGTCTCCGAGTTTAAGCGGAGCTTGAAGGGTAAGGCAGACTGATTCATCTCGCACATCCGTTATCTCACCTAAATACACACCGCGCTTAGTACCAAACCGTGCATGAACAAGCGCCTGATTATCGGTCCCTTTAAACCAGCCCGTATGAAGTCCCCGAGAGAAACTCATTTCGAGTTCATACTTCTCCTTACGTAACGATGCAGGGGATCCCGCACCTTCTAAAGTATTACCTCCTAGAAGCGTCATCACTCGGTCTAATTCTTTTCGATATACCCGAGTGATACTCGCCACGTATTCTGGAGACTTGAGTCGTCCTTCAATCTTTAAAGAACTCACCCCTGCTTTCACTAAGTCAGAGAGTACCTCTAGTCCCGCTAAATCACGAGGACTGAGTAAATAGCGGCGGTCACCTAAATCCACTTGAGCGCCATCTGCGACTAAATCATACGGTAAGCGACAGGCCTGGGCGCATTCACCGCGGTTAGCTGATCTCCCCCCTAGCGCTTCACTGGTTAAACACTGTCCAGAATAAGCCACACACAAGGCTCCATGCACGAATACTTCAAGGGGCACGGGATTTTCTTTATTACTTTCCTGAATTTTTACGATATCAGCGATCGAATTTTCCCGGGCTAAAACAACTAAATGAGCACCTACTTTTTTTGCAAAATTAACACCTTCTGGGCTAGTCACAGTCATTTGGGTTGAACCATGGATCGGAAAATCAGGAGAAATCGAGCGAATGAGTTTACAAATGCCAATGTCTTGAACAATGGCTGCATCAACACCCGCACTCACCATGCTCCGAATAAATAACGCTGCATCTTGTAATTCATCTGTAAAAACAAGGGTGTTAAATGTCACATAGCCCCTGACCCCTCGTTTATGTAAAAACGCCATCAGTTCTGGCAAATCAGCGAGGGTAAAATTTTTTGCACGCATCCGTGCATTAAAACGCTCGAGTCCAAAGTAAATTGCATCAGCCCCATTTTCTACCGCTGCCTTTGCACATTCCCAGTCACCGGCAGGAGCAAGGAGTTCAGGACGTGCATACGCCCCTTGCTTTGCTTCATGTGACACGGGAAGTGGATTAACCATAATTAAGGCTTAAGCTTAACGAAAATTAAAGCCGTACTGCAAGGCCTAGCCTTACTGATTTGCACGCCGCTTGATGAGGCTTAAACAAACCGCAGAACCAAGAACGAGACCAATACCTAAAAGTAGTACTTCAGGCCTTAACTCGCACGCCTTTATTCCAAGCATCTTTAAACCAATAAAGGCTAAGATTAAAGCGAGTGCATAATCAAGGTACACAAGCCGTGCTTTAAAATCAGAAACGACAAAGTAAAGTAACCTAAGTCCAGCAATTGCCATCACATTCGATAAAACAGCAATCCAGGGATTCGTTGTAACAGCAAGAATAGCGGGAACCGAATCAACAGCGCACACAAGATCCGTCAATTCAACCAGTACAATCAGAGAAATAATATGCTTAGGCTTAAAATGCGTAAGCCAACTCTCTAGCAACGAACTTTTCTTAAAGCAGAGTTTAATCGCACCCATAAGCAGTATGCATCCAAAGATTGGTGTAAGGATAGCAAAATGCTTTAGTCCACTAAACCCTAAGAAAATAAATAAGAGCCTAAAGATAACAGCTCCGATGATTCCAAAACTAAGCACCTTAGCCTGTGTACTTTGGTCACATTTTAGCGCTTCAAATAAAAGTACGAAGACAAACACATTATCGATACTCAGACTAAGCTCAATCAAGTAACCCGCAAAATACTGATTACTTAAAGCCGCTCCCGCATAATACCTAATGCATAACCCCACAAGTCCCGCTAAGAGAACAATGATTCCAATCCTTAAATATGCCGTATGCCGCATCGGATTCTTAAATCCTTAACACATTAAAACGTCACCTTATCCTCGGGAGGAAACGGCAGAGCTTTAAGCTCAGTCTTTGCTACCGTATTTCCTAACTCCACTAATTCTTTAATTAATTTGGTCGGATCTTCGTCATGCTCAAGCCGTACAAACTGATCATACGCTTCTTTATAGCTGCCCGCTTCAGTCATCCAGCTACGCATAATTTTAGCGAAATCTTCCTTCCACTCGATCTTCTTTGATCCCGCTCCATTTCTAAAAAATTTCCAGGTCAATTCTTCCTGAGGCATAATACCACCGAAAGCATTAAATATAATGGGGCAATTATAGTAGAGCGCTTTAGCACAGGTTGTTGTTCCACCACGGGTCACAATCGCGTCACTTGCCTGCATAAGCAGATGCACAATGTCTGAATAGCCTTCAATGTAGCAGTTAAACTCGGGGTGCGTTGCTCTCCAGTGAACAAGCTCATTATACGTCTCTTTATTTTTTCCGCATATCACAATCGCTTGGCAGCGGTCTGCATAGGGTAAGAGTTCAGGGAGTAAATCTAAATGATTATTAGCTCCATTTCCTCCGGTTGCTAAGAAGACGGTGAAGAGGTTTGGCTTTAGTCCAAGGCGCAGTTGCCTAAAGGCTGAACGCTTTGCTGGCGTAATAATTTCTAAATGCTGCTTAGGAAGCATTAAGATTGAGCGAACAAGCGTGCGCTCCCGTGGCATGCCTAATTTGACAGCATAGTCATTCGCCGTATTCGTTCTCGAAATATATAAGTCAGTCGTTGGTTCTACCCAATTCTTAGAATAACCCCACCCACCTGAAAATTCTCCGCAGTAGGTAGCACACTTGACTTGGTCATGACCTAAGACTTTCCGAGCTAACTGGAAATAACCACGGTTTAAACAGTCATGCACACTAAAGATTAAGTGGGGCTTGTATTCCGTAATAACCGATAAGAAATACTTTTCACCAAACGTTACCTTGTTTGTGTTTAAGATACTTAAGAGTTCTACGACTGCGTAAAAGGCTTTATGGATCCAAGGAGCTGCCTTTTGAATGCGATTATAAAAATCGACGCCTGCACGGTTCACGACCGATGACTTCTCTAGCATCTGTTCAATTCGTACATCCACATCATGGCGATATAACTGAAAACACCATTCAGCAAATGCCTCAGCCCGGGCATCATGCCCGCCGCCCGTACTCGATGTTAATACAAGAATGCGTAGTTTAGACACTAGGTGGTTATACAGTAAGTCAGTTTCCTTGCCAAAGGTAGGTTACTGAAAATAGAGATTGGTCACTCGTCGAAGAACACCCTTAGGTATAAAGCACGCAAAGAAAGGTGCAAGAACAGCTTGGAAAAAAGAACCGCTTCGAACAATACCACTACGTGGACGACTAAGCGCCTTCTTTAAGTCCAAGGCCGCCTTCTTAGGCAGAGGTGACTGATTTAAATTCCGCTCTAAACTTTCCCAAGCACGCCTCACCTGCTTTTCTAGGACCGGATCACGGCTAACCTCAGCTTCACTTCGTTTCATTCCACGGTTAAAGGCCGTTCGGTAATCACCTGGTCTAAAATCGATCACGACTACACCGGATCCCTGTGCTTCAAACATGAGACTTTCCGACAAAGCGGATAACCCTGCTTTCACAATATTATACCCACTCATGAAGGGTAATGGAAATTCTGTCGCTAGACTTGAAACATGCACTAAGACCCCAGCTTTTCTTGAACGCATGGTACTAAAGGCTGCATGACTTAACTGAACCGTCGTTCCAAGCATGGCCGAAATTTGATCATTCCATACCGTTTGGCTTACCGCATCAAACGGAGCAAAGATTCCGTAGCCTGCATTCTGAATTACTAAATCAAAGTACCCACCCGCCTCTTTTTCAGCAGCCTGATAGGCAGAAAGCGCTTCCTTGGGATTCGCTAGATCAAGAACAACTGCAGTGAAGTGTGCAGGGTATTTTTCTTTAAGGATGTCACTATTCTTTCTTTCCCGCGACGTACCCCACACGTGAACACCTTCAGCTAAGAGCATTTCAGCAATCGCGCGTCCGATCCCTGACGAGGCACCTGTTATAAATGCGGTTTTAAATCGAGTACTCAGTAAACCGCACATATCGTTTTATACTTTCTTAAAGAGTACACTCACATTAGCACCACCAAAGCCACTTGCATTCTTCATCACAACCGAAGGTGCTTCATTGAGCGTTTCTTTTAAAATAGCAATGCCTTCACACGCAGGATCAATTTTAGAAATATGTGCAGATCCTGGAATAAACCCGCGTTTCATCGCGAGTACACTAAACGCACTTTCCATAGCACCAGCGAGTGAGAGACCATGGCCTGTGAGTGCTTTCGTACTACTCACATAAGGCTTAGTAGATGCCTGTGGAAATACTGCCTTCAAAGCTTTCACTTCGGATATGTCTCCAATGAGTGTCGAAGTTGCGTGGGCATTTACATAATCCACGTTTTCTGGAGCAAGTGACGCGGAAGCTAATGCACGCTTCATCGCGAGTTGTAAGCCATTTCCTTCGGGGTGAGAAATCGCTACATTGTAGCCATCAGACGCCTGGCCCCAACCGATCACTTCGGCATAGGGTGTTACTCCACGGCGTAATACTTCTTCTTCACTTTCTAAAACAAGAACACAGGAGCCGCCTGTTCCAACAAAGCCGTCACGCGCTGCATCAAACGGACGTGAGGCAATCGCTGGATCTGTTTGAAGTGACAAGGTGCGCATTCCAGCAAAAGGAAGAATCGCATCTTTATTTCCGTCTTCTGCACCAACAACAAACATGCGCTTTTGTCTTCCAAGCTTAATATCATCATAGGCAAACCCAAGCGCATGAGCCGAGGATGCGCAGGCACTTGAAAACCCACAGGATGAACCTTGGATTTTAAAAGCTGCGACCAAATTAAAATTAAGTGTTCCTACAATTGATGAAACAATGCCAAACGGAGAACAGCGCATGACTCCTAATTTCTGGAGCCGCTCATGATTATAATGCGTTAAAAAGGGAGATCCACCCGATGCTGCATTAAGTCCCGTATCTGGATTTGAAATATCCTCGTCACTTAATTTTGCATCCTCAATTGCCTGCAAAAGAGCGCAGTGTGCAAAGAGCCCATTAGGCGCCATGGTGCGCATGAGCTCCCGCTTAAATTTATAGCGTTCAGGATAGGTCCAATCTTCCTGATCTCCCGAATCCGTAAAAAAGCCTTTGATTGTTCCCGCTACTTTGCAGGGAGTATCCGGTGTTTGAAACGGAGGATATAATTCAAAGCCGTGTTTTAAATGTCTTAAGCTATCCTCAACCTGAGCTGAGTCGTTGCCGATACTTGTGATAAAGCCTAAGCCAGTGATAAAAACGCGAGACATACCTAGTAAATGGGTGATCCGTTATACACCGTAATTAGAGGCATAAGTAAGCCATACAGCAAGCCTTAGCCTCGGGCTAATCTTACGAAGCACTGGGGGCTGGTTGTGAAGCAGGGGCACCTTGAACTTCCGTAGCAGGAGGAGCTACAGGAACATCCACAAAACCAAAGGTGAGAGTAAATTCTTCTGCGATAACTGCTTTTTCTTGGCCAACACGAATAGAGCCCTCGAAAGTCGCTAGAGGCATCTTCATCCGCTTTGGCTTGATCGCTAAACTAAGAATATCCCCTGGCTTACAAATACGGTGTGCCCGTACGCCTTCACAGCCAGTAAAATAGATTAAGTTAGGTGCAACGGCCTTACCTGCTTCAGGAACAAGTCCCTCTAAGAGATAAAGAACCGCGAGCTGGCCTAAGGCTTCAAGCATGATTGAAGCAGGCATAACAGGATTATCTTTAAAGTGACCCTGTAAGAAAAATTCTTGGCCGGAAATTTTGTATTTTCCATTAGCTCCTAGCGAGCTAACCGATGCCTCATTGATAAATAAGAAAGGAGGCTGAATCGGCATGACTGAGGCAATATGCTCAATCGGTAAAAACTTAGTTGGCTTAGGAAGCGGAAGTCCTCTGACCTTACAATCGATAAATGCTTTTACATCTCCAACGGTACGTAAATTACGCAACTCTTCGTTGTTGATTGTCATCTGTAAGACATCCTCAACTAAGATAACGATTTCCATCATCGTTAAGGAGTCGATGCCAAGATCCTCAATCATACGCAGATCATCGGCTGCGTCTTTTAATTTTACACGGAGTTCTGGCTCAACATAACGCTCAATCACTCCGATCACAACTGCAGGTAAATGCTCAGGGTTGCCAGTTTTACGAAATTGAACCGCTGATTCAAATGTAGAAGGGGAACAGCGCTTAAGTGCCTCTCTTAAGGCGACTTCATCCTCGGGCGTAAAAGGCTTAGCTAGCGCTATAAAGGGAGCCTTTGTACCGGTATGAGATGATGCTGCTTCTGGCATGAAGTGTTAAATATACGTGAACGAGCTAGGCTAAGTAAATCTGATTCTTAAGGGTTAGACTCTGACCTCATAAGCTTACGTATATGTGCCTTTCCTAGCCTTAAATAAGGTACTTTAGGTACATACTTACCCTTATCTTAAAAGTCATAAATTACTATTAATGATTGTTTTATAAAATATTTAAGCAATTTTATCCCCAAAGAGCGCCAAACCTTGGCTCTTCCTAACTTTTAGCCTATAGTAAGTACCTTCAATGACCGAAATCCGTAACGGGGCAAAGGCTAAGCCCATCTTTTTAATCACCCACGAATTTTATCCGCTTCGGGGTGGTATCGCCACTTTCACGGAAGAGATGGCAAAAGCAGCAGCAGAGCTCGGTTATACGGTTGAAGTATGGGCACAGTCAGCACCCCCTAAAAAAGAGAAAGTCTGGCCATTTCGCTTAAAGCGTCTCCCTCTTAAAGGTAGCCACGATTTACTCTGCCAAATCAAATTAGCGGTTGAACTGATTAAACATCGGAGGGTCCTTCGCCAAGCAACGGTCTACTTACCAGAGCCAGGACCCATGCTGACCATGATGATACTACAGTTCTTTCATGCGTTTACTCCCGCTCGGCTGATCCTAACTTTTCACGGTTCTGAAATTATCAAATTTTCTGCAAATCCACTAAGACGTATTTTAGGAAAACGCCTCATTAGCCACGCAACACGCATCAGTACGCTCAGCGTCTATACCCAGCAGCTGCTCTTACGTCACTTTCCAGATGCAAAATCAAAACTAGTTCTTACTCCTGGTGCTTTAAGAACCGATTTAAGTGCCCACGAATCAAACCCGAAAAAGAAAACTAAGTTAGTGATTTTAACGGTAGGTAGACTGCATCCTCGTAAAGGCCAACTCCTCACCCTTCAAGCACTACAAAATCTTCCACTCACCTATCAAAGCCAAATCGAATACTGGATTGTCAGTGGCCAAAGTAAGGAAGGCTATGATGAAAAAGTGAAAGCTCTTGCACACAAAACCCCCGAGCTTGTTGTAAATTTCTTCCACGATGTTTCTGATGAAAGGCTGAGCGAAATCTACAGCGAGTCAGATATTTTCGCAATGACGAGTACGAGCCACCCAACGAGCATTGAAGGCTTTGGTCTTGTGTATCTCGAAGCTGCAGCACATGGGCTACCAGTTGTTGCTCATGACATAGGAGGCGTATCAGAAGCCGTTCGTCACACAGAAACAGGATTTCTAGTTCCTGAAGATGAGCCTACTCAGTTAACAGAAACTTTTAAAACCTTAATTGAAAATAAAGCCTTACGTGAAAAATTAGGAGCTGCAGGTAAAGCCTGGGCTAAGCAGAATACGTGGACACAGGCTGCAGAACATTTATTAGGAAACTCTTCATGATTACCTCCGAGTCACAGGTCATTGTACGTTACGCAGAAACGGATATGATGGGCTTTGTCTATCATGGAAATTATTTTGCCTGGTTTGAAATCGGAAGAACTGATCTGTTTAAGTCCCTCGGCATTTCCTATAAAGAATTAGAAAAACAAGGTTACCGGTTACCTGTTTTAGAAGTCTCGGCTAAGTATTTACGCCCTGCTTTCTATGACGATACGTTAACGATTATCACAACCCTGTGTGATAAACCGGTACTCAGATTTAATCTCAAATACGAAATTAAACGCGGGGATGAACTCATTACAACCGGTACCAGTACGCATGCCTTTATAGATGCAACCGGTCATCCTGTTCGTCCACCGAGTTGGGCAGTAGAACGCTTAGTAAAAGCGTTCGAAATTTAAACTGCGCTATATTCAGCTAAAACGTCTGGATCAACTTCGCTTGAAGCGTAGGGAGCTAAGTAGGCTGCTCCTTTTGTTTTCAGTAACTGTTTAATCGCCCAGACTGCGTGAGCACGAACAATCACAGCCTCATGCGTTAATAGAGGCGTAAGATAATCAACTAAACTTTCATCATTTGAATTCCCTGCTGCGATACATACATTACGCAGGAGTCCTCGGTACTTTAAGCGCTCAATCGGTGTTTTTTTATAGAGCCTTTTAAAGTCATCTTTTGTAAGACTAAGGAGCGCCTTTAAAGTAAGCCCAGCTCCTTCTGCTCGTCCATGAAGGAGTATTTTTTTAGCTTCCTTTGCATACCGGTTCCATGGACATACCTCTAAGCAGGCATCACATCCAAAGATACGACCACCGATAGCTTTCCTATAGATAACAGGAATAATACCTTTATTTTCTATCGTATGGTAAGAAATGCATTTACGTGCATCCAGTTTACCAGGACCTACGAGCGCTTGTGTAGGGCATACATCGATACACGCAGTACACTTACCGCAGAGTAGCCCTACTCGGCCATAGTCATCCTCATGCACTATCTTTTTTACAGGGCTATCTTTAGGCAGTTGTGCCTTTACTAGGATTGCCGAGAGTAACAGGTAGTTACCAAACTGACGCGAAATAAGCATCGCATTTTTCCCAACAAAACCTAGGCCTGCTCGTGCCGCCCAGTGCCTTTCAAGAACTGGCCCTGTATCCACATAGTAGCGATATTCATCCGGTTTTAGATGCAGCACCTCTTCTAAGACTTTACCCGCCTGAACTAAGGCAGGCTTAATGGTATCATGGTAATCATTATACTGAGCGTAGCGTGAAATCTTAGGCTTTGTATCTTCAACCACTAGCGCATCTGAGTAATAATTTACACCGAGAAGAATTAGACTACTCACTCCTGGTAAAACACGCTCGGGTGCTAACCTTTTCTCAGCTGTTTTTTCCATCCAGTCCATATCTGCATGACAGCCTTCTTCTAACCAAGGAACCAGATACTCAGCTTTAAGCTCGGTACAGTCCGTAAACCGTACGACATCAAACCCCAGATTCATAAGCTGGGTACGCAAGTGCTCAAAATCGTCGTGCATTAGGTTTTCGACCGAGCAAATTCCACACTTTCACGCTCCCAAATACGAATCACGTGAGACACAATATCTTTCAGAGGTCGTTGATCCGTTAAAACAACCGTTCCACTTTTTTGGTATATGGGCTCACGAATCGCATATAGTTGTTTAATGCGCTCAGCTGGATCATCCACGGCGAGAAGCGGCCTGTTATTCTGACGACTTGTTCTCTCTAAAATTGTTTCGATTGATGCGTGTAAACAAACAACAACGCCACGCTTCTTGAGCGCCTGCGCCATTCCGGGCTGCACCACCAAGCCACCACCGCATGATACCACCGTTTTTAAAAGGGGGTGTCCTGATTCTACAAACGCTTTTTCTTTTTCTCTAAAGCTAGGCTCACCAAGCGTACTAAAAATGGTGGATATACTCATCCCCTCTTTTTTCTCAATTTCCTTATCACTATCTAGACATTCAAAACCTAAACGCTGAGCCACGAGGCGTCCCACGGTCGTTTTACCGGTCCCCATAAAGCCCACTAAATAGAGATTTACATCAGCTGCGTTCATGCCTGTTTAGGCCTAATAACAACAAAGCCCCCGATTGATTGCAATCGGAGGCTTTGTTAAAAATAACGTTTACTTAAACACTCACACCTTACGGTGTTGGAGCTGGTGCTGGAGCACCCGCTGGAGCTGGAGGTGTAGCTTTAATTTCGAGGAGTTCTACGTCGAAGATAAGAGTTGAACCTGGAGGAATATTAGGACGACCTTCATCGCCATAAGCGAGGGATGCTGGGACGTACAATTTGATTTTTCCACCTTTGTTAATCTTTTGAATACCTTCTGTCCAAGCTGGGATAACTTGAGTGAGTGGGAATTCAACGGGTTGACCGCTCTTCACGGAACTATCAAATACGGTGCCATCAACTAAGGTACCTGTATAGTTAACTTTTACGGTATCGGTAGCTGTTGGGAAAGGACCCGTACCTGGTGTTACAATTTCATAGCGTAAACCGGAAGGAAGCGTAACAACGTTTTTGTTGGATTTTAACTTTTCAAAAAACGCAGTTGCTTGAGCTGTACTCTTTGCTTTTGCAGCCGCTAAATAAGCAGCTTGGCGCTTCTGCATGAGTTGATCTAGCTCTGGTCCAATCTTCTCTAATTCATAAGGAGCATCTTTTCCGTTTAAAGCGGTAGTGAAGCCACGGACGATTGCCTGGACTTCTTCAGCTGTAAATTGAAGTTCAACTAAGCCACTGCGCTTAGCAATAATCCAACCCACTTCTTCAATCTTTTGATTGTCGTTAAAGGAAGAAGCAGGAGCACTAGGAGCAGCTGCTTGTGCAGGTGCTGCAACTTTTGCGTCCTGAGCGTTCAGGAGATTTACCGCACAAAGCGGGATAAGGGAGAGCCTTAAAAGAGAAGTTATTTTCATTCGTGTAGAGTAGACAAAATGCCTATTCCCAAGAAGAAAAGCAATACCTTAGAAAGCGAGTAACGTAAGCCTTTTTTACTCAGCAATACCGAGCGGCATCGCACTCATTTTCAACTTCCAGTCCGCTAGCCGGCTTAAGAGCCACCAAGGCATAGTGGCCTCGATCCTATTCTTTTGTTTGATTTTAAGATTCTTAAGAATACGAGCCCTGAGTATTTTATGCCACGCGTTTGTCTTAGGAAACGCTTGGGCACCAAATCCACTTTTTTTATAAGCAAGGGTGAGTGCTTCGGGTGTGAAAAAACTCACATGAATTTCAGGTTCAATATATGACCACTGAACAAACTGAGTAGGAGCACAGTGAGCGTTTTGTGTAACAACAAATAGTCTACCTCCTTTTTTAAGTAATTTTCTCCACCCTCTTAAAGCAGCACAGGGGTCTGCAATATGCTCAATGACGTCAACCGCAGTGATCACATCAAATGTACCTTCATGATTTATAAGCTCCTTATCATTCAAAATAGAAACACCTACTTTTTTAGCCTTAAGAGCCCATGTGCCTGTATCATAGCCAAAAACGTTATCGTAGTTACGATTTTGAACATGTCTTACTAAACTACCGCAACCACAGCCCACATCTAACCATTTTAATTTTTGTGGAAATTTATGATGCACGAGCTCTTGCCATGCATCCCACTCATAGCCACGTACGCTTAGCTCTGGGTTTTCAAATTCAAATGCGTAGTCAATTAAAGGATCCGATCCTAAGCCATTATAATAATTCTCGTCGTAGATCTTATCAAAATCAGACCACGGATTTTCTATATAACCATAACCGCACGCATGACAGCGTCTTACATTATACACTCGATTACTACGGGATCCACCTCGACTTCCTACAAACGCAGTAGAAGAGCCGCATATGGGACAGGCTTCGTTAAGCATCACACTTTAAACAGTCCGTTTTTATCCGACATCTTCCACTTAACAAAACCAACCGTACTAATCGAGATACCCATCATACTTGCAATTTCCTTCGTCGAATAACCCAAGTGAGTTAATTTCATAATTTCAGACTGACGATCACCGCGTTGATAACTTTTAATTTTTACCTCTTCACGTTTAACGCGCTTATCATACTGGTAAGTAAAATTACTGATGTGATCTACGAGACTAAGAAGCATCGCATCCTTTTTCCCTGCATCACAACACACAGATAAATGCGCTACCGGATTATTAGATCTGACCGGAATAATCGGAATAATTTTTAAGAAAATTTTAATATCCCGACCCTTAATCGTTACATTATCAATTTCACCAACGTATGGCTTTTTCTTAGTGATAATTTGTTTCTGAATATCATTAAGTTTCTTAGAATGAAAATTTTTAGGTAAGAGAACTTTAGGAGATAATCCGATCACTTGATCTAACTTGTAGCCATAGAACCTACAAAAAGCCCGGTTCACATACACAATCCTATATCCTGAACTGATGACATTACAGGGGTAACCAAAGCCGTCGAAAATTTCACCAAGTAAGGACCTCTTAACGAGTAAATAGTGATCAGCTGATAACATGTGTTGGGTGCCTCTATAGTTAGGAATGACTTCTTCATGGCTAATCCCCTTTTCTTTATTTCTTTTTATAAGATTGCTTAAAAATTATTCCGATTATTCCCCGGGCCGCCACAAAATATTACTTTTTTATTTTTTTACCTTTCTCTTAAGCGTTCTAAGAAAAACTAAATTTTAAATCTCAATTTCCGTCATAAGCCTTCTTTAGGAATCATCACTTGTGTATTAGGCGTAGTTGAATATGCTTTTATAACATTAGTATATAAGCATGAATCCCGACCACTTCTGGACGAGTGAGGATGGCCAAATCCTTACCCTTAAAAATAAAGATGAGAAAACTGTCCATGTGACGCTTGTTTTTTGGCCACGTAACCCCCAAGAATTTGCATTCCTTCAAGAGCATATCAGTGAACTAAAGTTCACAGAGCGTAGCACTTTGGCACGCATTGGCATTGAAATGAAGGCCCAAGGAGCAGCTCGTATTGATGGCAATCGGTTCCTCTTGGAAGCAGACGCTTTTATTTATGACACAGACTTTCCAAATGCGAGCTACTGGAAAAAGCTTTTAAGACCAGGCATGCCTGTTGGTCGTTTGTTTTATGCTCCGCTCGCCGCGAAGCTCTCCACCCAGGAAATCTGGGACGCCATTAAGCAAAACCAGCTCAAGCTCCCCAATACGATTAGTATAGATCACGCAGGGCGTGTCTTCTTCACCCCGCACCAAGTTAACTACACCCTAAGTACACGGCTCCAGAGAATCAATTTCGAGTATATTGCTTCGGGTGATAAAGCAGCTCGAGGCTTCTTAGATAAAGTTCAATTAAGACACGAGTCTTCTCCTCTCACCGTTGAGCCATGCTCTGGTGTTCTCACAAGCTGCTCCATGTATCTTAAAGAGCACTATGTTGTCTTAAACCAAGGTGAAGGAAACTTTGGTATTCATACCGGTGCAGTAGTTCTCGATCCAATCAAAACATTCGGCACGAATGTGATGCTAGAAATTTACAACACAGGACGTCAGCCCGTTGTAAATCCGCTCGTTTCACTCGAAATTTTTAGAGCCCCCGTTTTAACCGATCCTGAATTTAAAACGCTCACGAAGCGAAGAGAGAAACTCCTCGCTCAGTCAAAGACGTTATTTACAAGCCTAGATAACTACCCTCCTTTAAAACTTCCTGAGATTCAGCCAAGGACTCGCATTACAGTCCGCGGTCAATCTGCTTCGATGGAGAACCGTGCAATCTGTTTTAAGAGTAACACCGATATCAAAACCTTGGTGGGTACTAAACTACTGGGCTGCGGCTGTAAGACCTTAATTCAAGCGATTGAATCTGCACCTAAAGATTCTGACACATTAATCGCAGATTACTTCCCAGATTTACTCGAGCACACCGAATTAATTAGCCGTTTTGCCGAGCTAAATATTAAACGGATCATCTTTAGAAAAGCCTCTCGTACACACGGCTATTTCTTATCCAGTAATGCACACGCAAGACTCGATACCTTCCATGCGATGGGTATCCAGATCTACCTCTACGATGAATTAACGAAAGACCTCTACATTCATGTGTATAAAAAAGATCACGGCTTTTTTATTCGTGAAGAGATGGCCCGTAAATTCCATGAAGCAACGATTCTCGCTTTCTACGGATCAGCCGTGGGTCTTGATCAAGCAGACACCGAACGCATTTCAAGTCTCGTTGAAAAACTCACGTCCTTTATTGGTAGTAACCTCGGCGTATTAACAGGAGGTGGTGGAGGTGTCATGCGTCTCGCCACCGATCAAGCTCGCCTAAAAGGCGCCTTAACAGGTGCATGCTTTCTCGAACTCGAAGCTCAGCCACCAGAAATTGGCGTCGATTTCTTTAACACCTTCCAAGAATCATCCCGTCATTTCCGCCAGAAGTGGTTCGAAGTAGCCGATTTTTGTATCTTCAATGTAGGCGGAGTCGGAACCCTAGAAGAAATCGGTATCGAAATGTGTAATCTAAAACTGGGTATTCGTCCTCGGGTTCCGTTTGTTTTCTTTAATGCTACCTTCTTTAAAGACTTAAAGCACCAGATCGACCATATGATCGCTACCAAGCGAGCACCGGCCTGGATGGCTGATTATATCCTATTTACGGATGACCCAGATGAAGTAGTCGCTTTCTACCGTAAACGGCTTCAAGTCCTCTAAGGTAACGTTTTTACTGTTTTATAAACCTAATCTTGAGTTTTTGTTTTTAGACTGACTCAGTTGTCAGCTAACTCAATGACCACACCTACACTTCCACGTAACGTACTCGTTGTTGGCTCTGGCGGTAGAGAGCATGCTTTGGTAACAGCATTACTCAAATCTCCGAGTAAACCGCGTTTGATCTGTTCACCGGGTAACGCTGGCATTGAAGCCCAAGTTGCTTGCTTCCCTGTTTCGGCAGATAATATTTCAGGGCTCGTTCAATTAGCTAAAGATAAGTCCATTGATTTTGTGGTCGTTGGTCCTGAAGTACCCTTAAGTTTAGGCTTGGTAGATGAGTTAAATAAAGTAGGCATCTTAGCCTTTGGCCCTAAAGCAGATGGAGCTCGTCTAGAAGCTTCCAAGACCTACACAAAGGAAA
>Ga0364886_10160_pt1 | contig 41952 bp, 9 predicted proteins | sample ExccelJu500001D3_4_FD_206926 | JGI IMG/M metagenome (GOLD analysis project Ga0364886, IMG submission 206926) | Enriched cells from Trout Bog Lake Hypolimnion, Wisconsin, USA - BchlTB.July23.5000.01.D3 | ecosystem: Environmental > Aquatic > Freshwater > Lake > Hypolimnion/Profundal zone | place... | reverse complement strand
TGATGCTGCTTTTGGCGGTTGCGGAAATCCAGGCCGCGGGACCTTATTACTCGTCCTCAGCGAGTACAGGAAACTGGGCCGCCAATGCAACATGGTCTACCGTTTCGTGTGGTAGCGCAACTGCGGCAAGTGCTTATCCGCTTGCAGGTGATGCAGTGAATATTACCTGTTCCTCCCACACAATTACTGTTGCTTCAACGGCGGCATGTGGTGCTCTTACCATTAGCGGTATTGGTTTAACTATCAGTTCGGGGCAAACGCTGACCTGTAGTTCCTTGAATATGACTTCTGGTACATTAGTCATTAATGGTACTGGGCAGTTAATTGTTACAGGAACAATGACGCTTACGGGAGGAACTGTTACGGGAGGTGGAACAATCGTCTATCAGGGAACGGCTGTTCCAACTTTAGGTGCTAGTCTGGCCGCTGTAAGTTTCGAATATAACTCAGCCACCACAGCCTCAGTTGCAGCAGCTACTTACGGGCCACTTATTATGGCCACAACAGGCATTGCTACTGCTGCAGGTACCATTACCTGTTCCTCACTTAATATGACTTCGGGCACTTTAGCCATGGGGGCTCAAAATATGACCGTCAACTCAACCGGAACTGCTTTGACTGCTGGTACCATTACAGCCTCTACAGGCGTAATAACGTTTACTGTTGCCGGCTCAGCTTTTACTACTGTTGGGACAACAGTTACAACTGCCAACTTTACTATTGGTTCTGCTACTGCAACTACGGCTACACTTCCGGCAGGTTTAACCATGGGTAACCTGGTTTTAAATACTACCGGTGCAATTACGATAGGCGGTGCTCTTACCACTGGTAACTTTACCATTACTGCTTTATCAGGCAATACATTTACTGCGGCAGGGGCTATTAGTTGTGTAAACCTTTCCGTTGCTTCCGGAAAGACATTAGCAATGGGAGCTAATGCCTTAAGTGTAAGCGGCACCTGGAGCAACTCTGGTACTGTTACAATAGGTACTGCAACACTTACTTTATCTGGCTCTCCAACTTTTTCGGGTGGAACATTTACGCCAACTACAGGTACCACCATCACTTGTACCGGAACTGTAGCCTATAATTATAGTATCGCCACTGTTTTAGCAGCGTTAAATGTTACATCGGGCACCACTACTGCCGGTGCTGCAATTACGGTTACCAATTTTACAGGTGGTGGAACCCTTGCCATGGGTGCCAATGCGCTGACCATAGCGGGTCTTTGTTCTCTGCCTAGCGGTAGTGTTACTATCGGCACCGCAACACTTACACTTAATGGAACCATAAGCCGAACTACAGGTACTATTACAGTAGCCTCAGGTACTTCCATGGTGTTAGGGCTCACTGCCAACCCCGGAGATTTTGGTGTGTTTTTGAGTAACACAGCTCCTATTTCAATGACCGCACTTACAGTAAATGCCAGTGCTACTTTCACCACTAAGAGTTTAACATTATCGGGTAACCTGGTAGTTGCCAACTCAGCCAATTTAATCTGGAACCCGGGCAGCACTGCCAGTTTACCATGGACCATTACCGGTGGAAACATTGGTGCAAACGCTACTTTGACTCTGGCTAATACAGATGCCACATCGCACTTCGTTGTCAATAATCCATCCTTTATTGTTAACGGAACCATCGTTTTTAACGCTGGTCAGGCTGCTAACCAAATGGCAGTCAACGGTACTTTTACCGATAATCAGGGGAGTGTGCACACAAATAACAATACGGTAGGTCAAATTAGCTTTGCATCAGGAGCTGTATATAATTACGTTAAAAACGGAGCTACCGGCAACGATCCCATATTGGCCAGTTGGAACGCAGCCTCTACCTTTAGTATGCAAGGTGGTACTTTGCTTTGCGCTATGCCGGCAAACAACATGAGTAACCAAACCTTTGGCAACATGGTTTGGAATTCAGCCGTTCAGAGTTGTGCATTAAGTTTCGTTGGTAACATTACCTGTGCGGGTAACTTTACTATAACTTCAACCAATAGTCAAACGTTGGCGCTTGCTGGTTACACACTCACTGTCGGGGGGAATTTTGCCAATAACCTGGCTGCGGGTTCTTTTGATGCAAGTGCTGCTGGTTCAAAGATCGCGATGAATGGTGCTACCCAAACATTTAATATAGGTACCTTATATACTAATAGTATAGTCGATAATTTAAATACAAGTAGTTCTGTAAGCACAACGCTTTCAGCGAATAACCTTAACGTTAATAACTTAAATATTGCAAGTGGCACATTCTCTATTGGATCCGTCACCTTCTCAGTAGGGGGTAGTGGTAGTGGTACTTATACTAATAGTGGTACCATAAATGCCAGTACGGGATCGAGTGTATTGACTTTAAAAATGAACAATGCCACAAGCCCTAATTTTACTATTGGCACTTACACAAGTTCGTTGGTTAATAACCTGAATATTACCAGCGGTAGCACCGGTGTTACTTTGGGTTCACCCGTTAATGCAACAACTCTGACTATGACCAGCGGGTTGCTTAATACTACCGCGACCTACATTTTAACCGTTAAAGGTACGGCCACTACAAGCGTAACCGGTGGGTCGGCTACTTGTTATGTACACGGGCCTTTAGCGCGCACATTCGGCACTTCGATCTCTGCCGGTACTTATACATTCCCGGTAGGTAAAGGCAATTATAATGAGTTTGATTATGTACCAAGTGCAACTACGACCGCAGTTGGTGGGCCGGTAATTCAAGTAGAGGTTTTTGATGCTACTGCAGGCGGAACCGATGGTTTACTGTTCAACTCATCACCAACACCGGTGCGTTACTGGAGTGCAAGTTTTATCTCGGGCTCTATCACCACAACAGGAACATCGAATGTTCGTTTGTTTGATAATAATAATGGAACACTTTCGGCAAGTAGCGCAATCGGTAATTCTGCTACTCAAACAGGAACTTACGCCAGTTTGGGCGGAGCCAGTGTTAACACACCATCTGCAGGTTATCTTAGTACATCTTCAAGTGCTCCCAACACACTCGGATTTTTTAAGATGGGAACAAAAGGATGTATGAGTGGTATCTATACAGTAGGTGCCACAGGTAATTTTACCACGCTTACTTCGGCGGTAGCAGCATATAATGGAGCAAGCAGTATTTGCGGTAGTGTGGTTTTTAATTTGATTGATGCTACCTACGGGTCTGAAACCTACCCTATAGTAGTTGGCCCAACTGCAAGTAACCCAAGCAACTATACTTTAACAATTAAACCTAATACCACTGCTACGGTCTCCGGATCATACGCAGGCGGTTTAATTAAGTTAAGTGGCTCATATATTATTATAGACGGTAGCAACGCCGGTGCCAGCGACCAAAGCTTAACTATTAAAAATACCAGTGCAGCCGCATCAACAGCCGTAGTTCAGTATACCGGTAGCACGACTTATAACACCGTTAAAAACTGTCTTATTCAGAATGGTGCAACCTCCGGTACTTCTGGTCTTGACTATGGTATAGCACTGACCGGGGCATCGGTAGGTTCAGGCGGTGCCGATAATGACAATGCCACTATTCAAAACAACACAATTACTGGCGCAGAAATTGGGATTTATGCTGTAGGAACAGCCAGTGTTAGTGCAGGCGGGTTGGATAACTTAAATATTAATAGTAATACCATTACTACATCTGTTGCCAGTACTACGGCCTCGGTTACCAGTATAGGTATTGAAGCGGGTAACGCGCTGAACAGCAAGATTTACGGAAACTCAGTTAGTGTAAGTATTACCTATACAAGTAATACAACCTCACCGGTCGGTATCTCTCTTGAAACCGGTTTTGTTTCATCATCAGTTTACCAAAACAAGATAAGCAATGTAACCACGGCGGGTACAGGAGGCTACGGTGGCCGTGGTATGACCATCGGTACTGGTACAGCAACCAGCAATCTTACTATTTATAATAACCTGATTTATGGTGTGAATGGAAGTAACTACTCTGCTTTTTCAAATTCAAGTGCTATTGGCATCTTGATAGGGGAGGTTGGCGGCGGTACTGCTTTGAATACAACAACAGGTGGAGTTAATCTGTATTACAATACTGTAAGTATGACAGGTACCAATGGCACAGGTTCATCTTCGGCCATTACGGCGGCTATATTTATTGCTTCTGGTACTACAAGTGGAATACCAATAAGTGGCCTTGATATCCGCAATAATATCTTTTCTAATACTCTTACTTCTCCTGCTACCTATACTGGTCAGGTGAACTATGGTATTTTTATGCAAAACATCGCGACCGGGGTATTTACTACTTGCGATTACAACGACTTTTATGCAGCCAACTCACTTGCCGGTACGAATTCTTACCCTGTATATTTAGGTGGTAACCTCACTACCCCTACATCGTTAGGGCAAAATACGCATTCCATCATCACCAACCCATTACTGACTTCTGCAACTAATCTTCAGATAGGTGCTGGTTCGCCGGCAGCCGCAACCGGCACTCCGATAACCGGCATCACAACTGATTATATGACTGCAATTCGTAGCTCAACCGCGCCAAGCATGGGAGCTTATGAAAATGTGTATGACGCTACACCGCCTACCATTGTTTATACGCCATTGAGTGGAACCTGCACTACGGGTGCACGTACGCTTAACGCAACTATCACCGATGCAAGCGGTGTACCTACCACGGGTAGCGGTTTGCCAATGTTGTATTACAGCATCAATGGTGGTGCATATACCGGTGTTCAGGCCACCTATTCAGGCTCTAACGTTTACTCGTTCTCTTTTGGTGGTTCTGCAGTTTCAACAAACCTGGTGCAATATTATGTAGTGGCCCAGGATGCTTATCCAACACCTAACGTAGGTTCATTTCCTGCTACAGGGGCATCGGGTTTTACGGCCAGTGCTCCGGCAGCGTCTACTCCGCCAACCACACCTAGCAGCTACTATGTGGGCAGCCTGAGTGGTGCCGTTACTGTTGGCGCCAGCGGCACTTACCCAACTTTATCGGGTGCCGGTGGATTATTCGCAGCGATCAATAACCTGGGTCTATCGGGTAACCTTACGGTAACGATGCTATCAAGCACTACTGAAACCGGTGCTGTTACTTTAAATGCATTTACCTACCCTTGCGGTGGCGGTCCGTTTACAGTAAATATCACACCGGATGCGTCAGTTTCCAGCGCAATAACTGCCTCAGGTGCACCTGCAACAGCTAATGCGCCATTGATCAGTTTGAACGGAGTGGTTGGTTTAACCATGGACGGACGTATTGGCGGAACCGGTACAACCAGCTTATGGACCATTCAAAATACAGCTACAACCTCAGCTGGCCCGGCTATTCAGCTGACCAACGGTTCTAATAATAACTACTTTAATTACCTTACTATACTTAGTTCTAACCAAACTGCCACCAGTGGTACTGTAGCCCTGTTATGCGGCTCATCAGGCCCGGGCAACAGTGGAGATTATATCCAGAACTGTAACATTGGCCCCAACGCTACCACTTACCCCGTAAATGGTATTTGTGCCTATGGTTACGGCTCGTATGCCAACAGCAGTATGCATGTTTTAAATAATAATATCTATAACTTTTTACCAGGCACCACTGGCATAGGCAGTGGCGTATGTGTTACAGGAACAAGTTCACCTAATACTGATTTTGGTGATACCTGGACCATCAGCGGTAATAGCATTTACAACAGTGTTACACAGGTAAACGGCTATTACGTATATCCTATCAATTTCCAACCGGGAACAAGCTCAGCTTCTAATACGATTTCCGGCAACTACATTGGTGGTCAATCAGCTTTATGTGGCGGAACAGGTTCACCATGGGTTTGTAAGTCAACCTCAAGTTCTGGCATAGGCACACCTGCATTTGCAGGTATTTATGTCTACGCAAGTGCTGCATCTATTACCAACAATACTATAAGTAATATTCAGATCAATAACACGAACCAGAACGGTCATGCTTTTGGTATCAATATAGCCAGTGGCGGAAGCGGTGGATTTACTATTAATGGTAATACCATTGGTAACCCTAGTCCATCGGGTAGCGCAGTTGGTTTCCAAAATACAGGCGCAGCAGCCAATGGTGGTAGCATTTGTGGTATCGTTAATCAAACATCTGGCAATATCACCATAGGTGTTGCAGGTTCGGGTAACGGTAATACCATTGCGAACTTGTCTAACGTGGGTTCAAGTGTTAATACACCGGTGGCAGGTATTGTAACCAATAACGGGGTTAACAGCATTGTCAATAACACCATCTTCAACTTATCAGCAGCTACTCAAAATACTGTCGTGCAGGCTAACAGTATTCCGTTTGACGGTAGTGTAGTTGGTATTTGTGAGGCGAGTTCAATTACTGGTCAGAAAAATATCAATAACAACACCATTTACAATTTAACCGGTTCAGGCACTGCAGCCGCCGCTACCAGGGTGGTTGGTATCAACTCATATATCGCTCCTCTGGCTTTGCCTTTGGCACACTCTTGCAACGCCAACCTTATTTACAACCTCGACGCACCAAATACTAATACTTCTGTTATCATAGCAGGTATCAGACTCTCTGGCAGTTCAAGTAGCTCGGCGGTTAACTACGCTATAACCAATAACATGGTTCAATTGGGTTACAGAGGTAATGGAACTACCATCACCGGTTCTGCTAACCTTATTGGTATCTTCGATAACTCATCAGGGTATTCGGGCGATCCGGTTTTGTATGATAATAACATACAGGTTTGGCACAACAGCGTTTACGTTGGAGGTACCGGTGTAACCGGTGGTACTGTTAATACTTATGGTTTTTACAGAAACAATACCAATGGCAGCCCTAAGAACGTAGAGTCTATCTTTAACAATATTTTTGTCAATAACAGATCGTATTCCGTTAGTGGTACTGGTTTTAACGTAGGCATTGGTTTGGATAATAACCTGACTTATTCTCCGAACTTTTTAACTACAGATTATAACATCGTTTATGGTACAGGAACTCAATACCGTTTTGGCTATATAGGTTCTACCAGCTACGCTGCTAAAGCTAACTGGATAGCTGCCAACGCAACCTTCGACACTCACAGTATTGAAGGCGATCCTAAGTTTAACGCCCCCACAGCCGCAACCCCTGATTTGCACCTGAGTGCAAGTTCTGCAACTCCTGCAGAATCAGCCGGAACAGCTACATACACAATTACCAATGACTTTGACGGCCAGACCAGAGCATCTTACACACCGGTTGATATCGGTGCTGATTGTGGTAATTTCATCGGTCTGCCAATTATAGTTTATACACCGCTTGCAGGTACTGCCAGCACTGCAAACAGACCTTTAACCTCAGTAAGCATCACCAGCTCTTATTATGGTATTAATGTTACTACAGGAACCAAACCCCGCTTATATTACAAGAATACTGCCGATGCCAACAATGTTATAAACGGCAATACCTCGGCAACTACCGGTTGGAAATATGTTGAAAGTAATGGCACTACTACTCCTTTTGATTTTACTATTGACTATACTTTATTGAATACCGGCACGCCAACTGTGGGCCAAACCATTCAGTACTTTGTAATAGCTCAGGATAACGCAAGTACGCCTAATGTGGCTATCAATGCGGGTACCTTTGCCGCAACCCCGGCTTCAGTAGCTTTGGCTACTGCCAACCTGCCTACAGGCACACTAAATTCTTATAAGATTTTGACCGGTGTACAAGCTACTTATTATGTTGGGCCTGCCGGAACTGGCTCTTGTAGTACGCCTAACTTCAGCACCTTTACAACGGCTTCAACGGGTTTCTTTGCTTCGGTAATAAATAACTGTGATGGTGTAAACAACGTGATGAATCAGAACGTAACTGTTTATGTTACCGGGAACATAACTGAAACGGGAGCCACTGCGATTAACCAGTGGGTTGAAGACGGCAATGGACCTTATACATTAACAATCGTGCCTTGCGATGCTACTCTGAAAACTATTACTGCTTCTGTTACCGGTCCAGTGTTCAATTTTAACGGAGCAGATCGTGTAACTTTTGATGGAAGATATAACGCAACAGGTTCCACTTCTTATTTTACCATTCAGAATACCAAGACGGCCAACGGAACTAACGCGGTATTTGACTATTACAATGATGCGCAGAACAACACATTGAAATACTGTACCCTGTTGTGCAACAACAACGGTAATACTTCCGGTGTTGTAGAATATATGAATGCAGCAACCGGAGGTTCCGGTAACAGTGGTAATACTATCGACCATTGTAATATCAGCTTTTATACTGCCAACCGTCTTTCGACCGGTATTTATTCCAGTAATGCTACATCAGGTGTTACCAATAGCACAATGTCGAAAGGGAACACGATTACAAACAACAATATTTATGATATTCATACCAACGGTGCAAATTCTATAGGAATTTATATTACTCCTACCGGCAATGGTCCGAACTGGAACATTTCAAGCAACAATTTCTATAGCCCTACCGGCTCCAGTTATGGGGTTAATGAGTATCCTATTTTCTTCGCTCCTTCCACTACCTCTTATTCTAACACTATCAGTTATAACCTGATTGGTGGAAACGCTGCACCAGTTGCCGGAGTGATTCAAGGTACCTGGACCAATTTGTGTACTTATGGATACGCTACATATCTTAATCCGATTACAGTTAGCGTGGGGGGGGCAAGCTCTGCGGACAACACGGTTATAAGTTACAATCAGATAAAAAATATAACCGCAGGTTACACTTTCGGTGTTCAGGATCTTTTTGTTGGTATATACACAGCTAATGGCTATTGCAGCATTACGAATAATGTGGTGGGCGATGCATCAAATGCAACCAGTATTTATAATCAAGGTACAGAAAGTGGCTATGGTCCTAATTCATGGGATATGAGTTACAGTTATGGAATCTGGAACATTAGCAACTCTGATGTAACTATCAGCAACAACCTGGTTTCTGGTTTTAGTACTAACAACTTATACTCTTACATTTGTGGTATTCGTATTGGCCAGGCGGAATGGACACCATATTCTCTTTATGGTACCCAATCTCTGAGCCCGGTTAGTGGTAAAAATACAGTCACAAACAATACTGTTGGAAATCTGTTCTCAGGTTCAGGTGCAAATTCGCCGACATATGCATTACCAGGTGGAGCAAGTGGTATTATGGTGTATTCAAGCAACACTAATAACCTGGTGGATAATAACGTTATAGCAGGTATTAACACCAATGGTACCGCTGCCTCTAACGTTAGGAGTGTTGGTCTTTCATTGGATGCTACCGGTAGTGGTGGTGGTAAGGTGACGCGTAACAAAATATATTCGGTTACCAATGCCAATACCGGATCAGGAACTCCTAAAAACCCTCTGGCATATGGTATGCTGAATGGATTTTTGAATATTCCAAGCGGGGTATCGAATTATACGTTTGCCAATAACATGGTTTCCATGAATAACCCAAATCAGAGCAACGACTTGTCTGTGATCGGTATCAGGGATATGAATGCCAGCGGCAGTAATCAAAACTACTATTACAACAGTGTTTACATAGCAGGAGCCAACCTTGGAACCGGTTCAAACCCGTCATATTGTTTCTATAACGACAACGCCATAAACCAGGTTAATAAAAATAACATTTACGTGAACGCCAGAACCGGCGGTACCGGAAACCACTATGCCTTTGGTAATGCCGGAGGCAGTTGGGGTACTGGTTCGGCAGATTATAACTTCATGGCTTCACCGTCAACAACAAAAACGGCTTTATTCAGTGCAACGGGTTATTCTTACACAGGCTATCAAACAGCTGCAAGTGCTGAAAGCCATGGTAACTATGCGCAAACTCTGGCATCGGGTGCATCCGTATACAGCACTAACCCTGCTGTTGCAACGGTTAACCCTACAGCTGGTTATTTGTTCGGCGATCCTTCAGACTTTACAACAGCCAATAAATTCCTGCATATCTCTTTAACCGACGCCGTTAGTTTCCAATTCGCCAGCAACAATGGTGTTGACGTTAGCGGGGCTACTGGTATTACTACCGATATAGATGGCGATATCCGCAATACAACCAGCCCAGGCCCTGATAAGGGGGCTGATGAATTTACAGCTCCGCTGCCATGTGTTGCACCGGTTCAGCCTACTGCGCTTACTTTCTCAAGTGTTACCAGTACATCACTTAGCGCTGGCTTTACCGCCAGCAGCCCTGCTGCCGATGGTTACCTGGTTATTGCCACAGCTTACGGTGCCACCGCACCCACACAGCCTGTTGACGCAACCACTTATACTTCAGGTAATATCAGCGGATTAGGTTCTGGTTTAACTTTTGTTCAAACCGGTGCTGCAACAACATTCAGCCAAAGCGGTTTAACACCAAATGGAAATTATACTTATTACGTATTTGCCTACAACAATACAAATTGTACCGGCGGACCTAAGTACAGCACCGCAACGGTATTAAGCGGCAGCCAGTTATTGTGTACTGCTGCACCTACTGCCCTCGCAGCTGGTTCACTTACCAGCGCCAGTGCAATTATTACCTGGACCGACCCAACAGGAGCGGCTTCTTATGTATTACAATACAAGGTGCACGGTGCGGGCAGCTGGACAACCGTTAACCCGACCTTTGGTGGCGGTGGTACATATACCTTAACAGGTCTGTCTCCAACCACAACGTACGATGTGCAGGTACAAGCTCCGAACAGTTCGTGCGGAACTTATACTTCTACGGGTACTTCATTATTCATTACGCCGAATTCTATCGGCGACCCGGGTGCTTTAACAGCAACAACCGCCAGTGCAAGTCAGGTTAACTTATCTGTGGCCAGCGCCAACGGTAATGGAAACAACATCGTGGTTGTTTACAATACTACCGGAACCTTCACAACACCTACCAATGGTACTGATCCGTCAACTTTAGGGGCGGGCGTGGTACTTACGGGCTCAGGTGGCACAATTATTTACTATGGTGTTTATAACGGGTTGGGTAATCAAACCGGTTTAACCAGCAATACCAAATATTACTACAAAGTATATTCATACGACGGTAGTTTTAACTACTCGGGTGGTTTAACTGCTAACGCAACTACTTTACCAATTGTGGCTACCACCACTCCGGTAACGGCTATTACACCAACTACGGCATCAACCGGTGGCACAGTTACAATAGGCGGCAATGCCGGCTTAAGTAATGAGGGTACCGCATGGGGAATTGCTGCAGCTCCAACCACGTTGGCTCCAAATGGTACTACTACGGTTACAACACCTTATGCTCAAACACTTAATCCACCGCTTACTCCGCAAACGTATTATTATGTGCGTGGCTATGCTACCAACGCAGGTGGCACAGGTTACGGCAGCGACGTGAACTTCTATACATTATCAAATCCTCCAACAGTACAGGTGCCAAGCGGTTCGTTAACGGCAACGGCTATATCAAACTCGCAGATCAATGTTACAGCCGCTACCAATGCAACGTTCCCTTCAACCGGAGCGACAAAAACCGGATATCTGTTGATTTATATAGCAGGGGCAACAGCACCTACTATTTCTGCTACTCCTAACGGACAATCTCCGGCTTCAGTAATTCTTACCGGTACCCAGGTTACTGTAGCTAACGGAACTGCACCTACAGCACCGGTGGTTACGGCACTGCCGGTTACTGGTTTAGCGGCAACAACTCAATATACCTTCCTGATAGTTCCTTATACCTGGGATGGTGTTAATGCTGCTACTTGTAATTATCTTACTACAAGTGCAAGAACGGCTACTGCTACCACATTAGCTGCACCATTGACTTACGACTTTAGCCCAAGTGCGGGTTCATATACGGCCATTACAACTGGTGGTGGGGCAACATCTGTATTTTCGGCTACTTATGACGATAACACTGTTACTGCGAATATTTCTGCCAATCCGTTTACTTTTAATGGCACGGCTTATAGTTCAATGAACATTTCAGCTAATGGTTTTATTGTATTGGGAAGTACTACTCCGAGTACTACTGAATATACCCCTATTAGTTCATCTACGGGTTATTCCGCGGTGATCGCTCCATTTGCTTATGACCTTAACTATTCAGGGGTAACAGGTTCTTCTCCTGCCGTTTCTTACCAATATGTAAGCGCAAGTAATGAATGGGTTGTACAATGGACCGATGCAGGTAGATATAAATCAAATGGTTCTGACGACAGGATCAGCTTTCAGACAAGATTGAACACCTCCACCGGTGTTATCAAATTTGTCTATGGTGGCACTATTGTTCAGGGCACTAATTCTACAACCGGCTTGCAGGTTGGTTTAAGAGGAACCAGTAACTCATACAGCACACAGGTTATTAATCGTACCAACAATATTACCAGTGCAGTAGCGGCCGACCTGGGTTGGGATAAATCAACCTACGGAGCAAGCAACTCAGATGTAGAAGCGTTCACCGGCGGTACGGATATACCTGTAGCCGGATTGACCTATACGTTTACACCGATTACTTGCGCACCGTTCCCTGTTCCTTCGGCTGCAACTTCTATCTTGTCTACCTCAGCTACAGCCAACTGGGCAGCAGTAGCGGGTTCTTCATCGGGTTACTATGTACGTTACCGTGCTGTGACCGATCCATTGACCGTTTCTACCTGGGCAACACCAGCCACGGTTGCTTTCGGAACGAATTCATACAGCATGACTGGTTTGAATCCTTCAACTACTTATGTATTTGAAGTAGCTTCCCGTTGCAGTGGTTCAACCAATAGTATTTTCAGTAATGCACTTAGCTTTACTACAGCAGTGGCTCCATGTGTGGCTCCTGTTCAACCTACAGCATTAACATTCAATACAATTACCAGCACAGCATTTAACGGTTCCTTTACCGCCAGCAGCCCAGCTGCCGACGGTTACCTGGTAGTTCGTACTGCATACGGTGCAACTGCGCCAACACAACCTGTAGATGCAACAACCTATGCCGCCGGTAACATCAGTGGTTTAGGTGCGGGTATGACATTTGTTCAAACCGGTGCAACTACAACATTTACCCAAACGGGATTAACTGCCAATACCCAATACACTTATTATATTTTTGGTTACAATAACACAGCTTGTGCCGGTGGACCTAAATACAGCACTGCTACCGTTTTAAGTGGTAGTCAGTATACCTGTACTGCGGCACCTACTGCCCTTGCAGCCGGCTCAGTTACTTATAACAGCGCAACTATTACCTGGACCGACCCTACCGGTGCGGCTTCATACACGCTTCAATACAGAGTGCATGGTGCTGGTAGCTGGACAACCGTTAACCCGACTTTCGGTAGCGGTAGTTCTTATAACTTAATGGGATTAACAAGTGGAACCACATATGACGTGCAGGTGCAGGCACCAAACAGCGCTTGCGGTACCTATGCTTTGACAAATTCATTATTTACAACTACTGCGGCTCCATGTGTGGCACCTGTTCAGCCAACAGCGCTTTCTTTCAATACTATTACCAGCACCGCATTTAATGGCGCCTTTACTGCCAGCAGCCCTGCTGCTGACGGATACCTGGTAGTTCGTACTGCTTTTGGAGCAACTGCACCAACACAACCTGTAGATGCAACTACCTATGCGGCTGGTAATATCAGTGGATTAGGTTCTGGTATGACATTCGTTCAAACGGGTGCTGCCACCACATTTACCCAAACAGGTTTAACAGCCAATACCCAATACACTTATTATGTTTTCGCATATAACAATGCAACTTGTACCGGTGGACCTAAATACAGCACTGCTACCGTTTTAAGCGGTAGTCAGTATACCTGTACTGCTGCACCTACTGCGCTTGCGGCCGGTTCAGTTACTTACAGTGGCGCTACCATTACCTGGACAGACCCTGCTGGTGCGGCATCTTACACGCTGCAATACAGAGTTCACGGTGCAGGTAGCTGGACAACCGTTAGCCCAACCTTTGGTGGCGGCGGAACTTATAATTTAACCGGACTGGCATCCAGCACGGTTTACGATGTTCAGGTTCAGGCACCAAACAGTGCCTGTGGTACTTATGCATCAACCAATTCATTATTTACAACAACGGCTACACCATTGTTATACGACTTTAGCCCAAGCGCGGGTTCATATACGGCCATTACAACTGGTGGTGGGGCAACATCTGTATTTTCGGCTACTTATGACGATAACACTGTTACTGCGAATATTTCTGCCAATCCGTTTACTTTTAATGGCACGGCTTATAGTTCAATGAACATTTCAGCTAATGGTTTTATTGTATTGGGAAGTACTACTCCGAGTACTACTGAATATACCCCTATTAGTTCATCTACGGGTTATTCCGCGGTGATCGCTCCATTTGCTTATGACCTTAACTATTCAGGGGTAACAGGTTCTTCTCCTGCCGTTTCTTACCAATATGTAAGCGCAAGTAATGAATGGGTTGTACAATGGACCGATGCAGGTAGATATAAATCAAATGGTTCTGACGACAGGATCAGCTTTCAGACAAGATTGAACACCTCCACCGGTGTTATCAAATTTGTCTATGGTGGCACTATTGTTCAGGGCACTAATTCTACAACCGGCTTGCAGGTTGGTTTAAGAGGAACCAGTAACTCATACAGCACACAGGTTATTAATCGTACCAACAATATTACCAGTGCAGTAGCGGCCGACCTGGGTTGGGATAAATCAACCTACGGAGCAAGCAACTCAGATGTAGAAGCGTTCACCGGCGGTACGGATATACCTGTAGCCGGATTGACCTATACGTTTACACCGATTACTTGCGCACCGTTCCCTGTTCCTTCGGCTGCAACTTCTATCTTGTCTACCTCAGCTACAGCCAACTGGGCAGCAGTAGCGGGTTCTTCATCGGGTTACTATGTACGTTACCGTGCTGTGACCGATCCATTGACCGTTTCTACCTGGGCAACACCAGCCACGGTTGCTTTCGGAACGAATTCATACAGCATGACTGGTTTGAATCCTTCAACTACTTATGTATTTGAAGTAGCTTCCCGTTGCAGTGGTTCAACCAATAGTATTTTCAGTAATGCACTTAGCTTTACTACAGCAGTGGCTCCATGTGTGGCCCCGGTAGCACAACCTACGGCTCTTACATTCAATACAATTACCAGCACAGCATTTAACGGTTCCTTTACCGCCAGCAGCCCTGCTGCCGACGGTTACCTGGTAGTTCGTACTGCATACGGGGCAACTGCACCAACGCAACCCACTAATGCAACAACATATTCTTCAGGTAATATCAGTGGTTTGGGTGCTGGTGTAACATTTGTTCAAACCGGAGCAACTACAACATTTACCCAAACAGGCTTAACTACCAATACCCAATACACTTACTATATATTTGCTTACAACAATACAAGTTGCGCAGGTGGACCTGCTTATAGCACTGCTACAGTTTTAAGTGGTAGTCAAATAACCTGTAATGCCGCACCTACTTTACTTGCCGCTGGTTCTGTAACAACAAACGGTGCTATTATAACCTGGTCAGACCCGGCAGGTGCTGTGTCTTACACATTGCAATACAGAATACATGGTGCTGGTACCTGGACTACCGTTTCGCCGGCCTTTGGTAGCGGTGGTACTTACATTCTAACCGGTTTGGCAAGCGGCACAGTTTACGATGTGGAGGTTCAGGCACCAAACAGTGCTTGTGGCACCTATGCTTTAACCAATTCATTATTCACAACAACAACGCCTCCTTGTGTGTCTCCGGTGGCACAACCAACGGCTCTTACCTTTACTCCTGTAGCAAGTACATCCCTTACCGGTAGCTTTACCGCCAGCAGCCCTGCCGCCGACGGATACCTGGTAGTCCGTACCGCTTTTGGAGCAACTGCACCTACACAACCTGTCGATGCAACTACTTATGCAGCTGGTAACATCAGTGGATTAGGTACTGGTATGACTTTTGTTCAGACCGGTGCTACCACCACATTCAGCCAAACAGGTTTAACCGCTAATACCAAATACACTTATTATGTTTTTGCGTATAATAACACGGGATGTACCGGCGGACCTAAATACAGCACAGCCACTGTTTTAAGTGGTAGTCAGTTTACTTGTACTGCTGCACCTACTGCCCTGGCAGCCAGTTCAGTTGTTTACAATCAGGCTACTATTACCTGGACGGATCCTGCAGGTGCAGCATCTTATGTTCTGCAATACAGAATACATGGAGCAGGTACCTGGACAACCGTTGCACCAACTTTTGGTAGCGGTAGTACTTATACTTTAACCGGATTGACCGCAAGCACCACCTACGACGTGCAGGTGCAAGCACCAAACAGTGCTTGTGGCACATATGCTTTGACCAATTCACTATTTACAACTACCGCTCCTTTGGCTTACAGCACCAGCATTGTTATTCAACCAAATACCAATTCTGTTGGAACCGGTACTACCAATGACGATGTAGTAGGGGTGAAGGTTACCGCAACAGGTGCAGGAGGCACGTTAAATGCCACCCAGATCATCCTTAACACTACCGGCACTACAAACGTAGCTGATATCGCTAACGCCAAACTTTGGTGGACAGGCAGTGCAACTAGTTTTGCGGCCACGACTCAGGTCGGAAGCACAATTGCTTCTCCAAGCGGTAACATGACCTTTAACTTTACCCAGGCATTAGCATCAGGCGATAACTATTTCTGGCTAACTTATGATGTTACTGTCGGAGCTACTGTTTCGCACGTAATAGATGCACAGGGTATAACCAGTGGTGTAACTGTTGGAGGAACGGCTTATACGCCTACAGTAGTTAACCCTACCGGCCACCGCGTTATTACAGTTCCATTATGTGGTGGATATACTATCAACAACCTTGTTGCAACAGGAGGTACCAACTTTAATAACTTTACCGATGCCATCACTTCCCTGAACTCCAACGGTATCAGTTGTGGAACCACTTTTACGGTAAGCGACGGGCAAACCTTCACAGAGTTGGTTCCCGCTATTACAACAACAGGTACCGCGGCTAACCATATCACGTTTGTGCGCAGCAATACTTCAGGTACTCGTCCGGTGTTGCAAAGTGTGGGCCTTGGCTATGCAGATGCAATCATTCAACTGAACAGTGTAAGCTACCTTACCTGGGATGGTATTGATTTGAAGGACAAATCGACCAATACCACCGATATTACAGAAATGGAATACGGCATATACCTGAACGGAAGTGCTAATGTTGGTTGCCAGAACAATACTTTCAAAAACAGTAATATTACCCTCAATGCTTCCAACCCTGATAACAGCGAAGCCGTATATCTGCTTTCTGCTGCAACAACTGCTTCGGGTGAAAACAACACTAACAAGTTCTACAACCTGCAAATTAGCAACGTTACTTATGGTTATGACTTTGAAGGGCAGAGTGGCTATTATGATAATGCTAATGAAGTAAATACACTTGGTGGAACCAGTTCTATTACAACTATTGGTAGTACATCGAATGGTGCAGACGCTTATGGAGTGCAGGCTGCTTATCAAACTGGTTTTGTGGTGAAGAATACTGCCATATCGGGTATGGTTGAGTCGGGATATACACAGGCATACGGCATCCACGTTACAGCGGGTAGTTCTAATACCCTTGATTTTGAAGGTAACACAATTTCAAATATTACAGGTTATGATGACGGAACGGATGTTGACGGGATCGTAGTTGACGACGCTGCATCGAGTATCATTTCTACGAATACTATTAATGGAATTACCTCTCAGGGATATAATGATCTGGGACTATACTACGGATCCAATGCTATTTATGTAGATGGTGGCTCATTAACCGCTAATGGTAATATCATTGGTTCTTCTGCTAATCCTTTAATTTACGGCGATGGCACAGATGGTAACTGCGTTGGTATCTTTGCTGACTTTGGTGTTACAACTGCATCGATTACAAACAACGTAATCAGCTATCTGCAAGGTACAGGTGGTGCAAGCAACTCTAATATTGGAATAGAAGTTGACCCTACTAATGCTACAATTACGGGTAATACCATTCAACATTTGTCGTCTAACGGTAATGATAACACTTACCCCGATTATGGTATTTATGAAATAGGCGACGGAGTTTCGGTCATTAGAGGTAACTCCATCAGCAATATCAGCAATTCAGGTGGAAATGACGCATACGGTATTTCTCTTGCGGGTGCGTCATCAGTGGCCAACAGTAATACAATCAGTAATATATCAGCTACTAATTCATCCTCAGGCTGGGTTTGGGCTATCTATTTGAATGGAACCAGTGAAACTGCTGATACAAATACAATTTACACCTTAAGTTCGGTTGGAGGAATCGCCAGTGGTATTACAGCTGGTGGTGATGTTGCTACCGTTAGTTATAATAGTATTAAGAATTTATCTGTAAGCAGTACCGGATCAGTTGCCGGTGGCGTCGGCATCTATGGTGCAGGAACTAACACCGTGCAGAATAACGTTTTTGATAATATTACATCGGCAGCTACCAGCAATGGATTCGCCTTTGGTATCCAGGCTAACGGCACAGGTAACACGTATATCTACAATAATATGATCAGTAATGCATTTGCTGCGGCTTCTACCGTAGCTACTTGCGGGTCATTTGGTATCAGTGCTAACACCGGTACAGTGGGTATTTACGATAACTCCATTTACCTGGCCGGAACTTCGACCAGTTCTTCTAACGTATCTGGTGCGATTGCAATTTACTCAGGGGTAACTACGGTTGACCTGCGTAACAATATTTTGGATAACAGCATTAATGCAGCCACGGGATCAGCTGCTTCTTGTATCTACTCAGGTCAGACTAATGCCAACTTTGCAGCTAAAATTGCATCAACGTCGAACAATAACTTGCTTTATACTCCGGCAAGTAGCCACTCATATCTGTTACATACATCTTCAGCTAACCAAACAACCATAGCTGGTTATCAGGGTGTGTTAACATCACCAAGAGAAACAGCGTCGTTTGTAAGTGCTACCGCAGTGCCGTTCGTTCAAACAACGGTGCCTGCCAACCTGCATATTGATATGACATCGCCTAACGCATGTTCTATTGATCAGAAGGGAGTTGCAGTTACCTCACCAATTACTATTGGAACAGATATAGATGGCGATGTTCGTCCTACTCCTAGCGGAAGCAACCCGGATGTTGGTGCTGATGAAATTGCATTGCCTACAACAACGGCAACTACTTCAGCTGATGTTTGTGTGGGTAATCCAACAACTGTCAATGTTACTTTAGCAGGAACCGGAGTTGGAACTTATGCTCCTACCGGTGCTTACACGTTGACTTACAAAATTCTCGGAGCTAATGCCGGTACAGGTTTAACAGCATCCGTTACTTTCACTGCCGGTGCAGGTTCATTCACTACCGCTAACTTAACTGCATCAGGCACCAGCACTATCGTTATAACCGGTATTGCAAACGGCACCTGCTCTTACGCACCTACTACTCATGATACAGCAGTTGTAAACGTTAATCCGTTGCCAACAGCTACAATCAGCGGTTCTGCATCAGTATGTGTTGGTGTGGCGGCGCCTAACGTAACTTTTACCGGTGCCAGCGGCACAGCTCCTTACACGTTCACTTATACTATCAATAGCGGAGCTCCTCAAACCATTTTTACCACGTCCGGCAGTTCGGTGAATATTCCGGTGTCGACTGCAAGTGCAAGCAGTTTTGTTTACAGCCTTGTGAGTGTTCAGGACGCAAGTTCATCTACCTGTTCTCAGACACAAACCGGCTCAGCAACTGTAACAATTACGGCTCCGGTTACCAGCTACGGAACTATTGTAGCCTCAGCGGGCGCTTCGCAAAATCTTTGCGCTAACGTAACTCCTGCGGGAACATTTACTGTTACAGGAGCGGCAGGTGGTACCGGGTCGTTCACTTACCAGTGGTATTATCAAAACGGGCTGGTTAGCTCTACCGGTGCATCTGTACCCGGTAGCTGGACTGCCTGTGATGCAACCAACGGTACCGGCTATAACGCAGCCAGCTTCTCTCCGGTGGGCACTGCTGCTAACATTTCATACGCTTGCGTGGTGACTCCGGTTAGTGTTCCCGCATGCGCTGGTAGTCCAACCTGGGCAGCCGGAACATTGCAAATGACCGTAAGTTTACCTACGGCCGCTATCACCGGTGGTAATACCAGTGTTTGTACCACAGGTGCTGTGACTTTAAGCGCCAGCAGTTCTTACGTAGCTACATGGCAATGGCAGAACTCATCAGATAATTTAACGTTTGCCAATATCAGCTTAGCCACCAACAGCACTTATACACCTCCGACAGCATCTGCCGGAGCAGAATACTACCATGTAATAGCTACTTATACTTCATTCTCAGGATGCAGCCCTGCTACCTCGAACAGCGAGATAGTAACTGTTGACCCTCAGCCTGTATTAAGTTCACCGGGCTCTGCCAATATCTGCACCAGCGGCAGCAGCAGTCTGTCGGTAACTGCATCAGGCGGGGTATCTAATGCTACTTCATTCCAGTGGCAGTATTCCAACGGTGCTACGTGGAGTAACATTGCTAACGGAACCCCTGCTAACGTTACTTATAGCGTAAGCAGTGCAGGCGAGACCAGTACGCTCACATTCAATACTGTTTCCGGTGTCTCTACAGGCACTTTGGTATACAGATGCCAGGCGGCATTTACCGGCACCGGTTGTAATACTGTAGCTACCAGCGTTTCGGGCTCACTGATCATATCTGCCCAACCGGTAGCACAAACGATCACCCCGAACGTTGCCGCAGGCAATGTATGTGTGGGTCAGACCCTGTCAGCTACCTTCAGCGGTGGCAACGGCGGCACCGGAACAGTGACCAATGTATATGAATACAGCACCGATGGTGGAGCAACTTATAACCCTTACACAGCCGGAACAGGCATCAATACTTCTGCACTGGCCGGTCAGACGATCATCATCCGCAGCAGCAGAACGGCTACCGGTCCGGGCTGTAATACATCAACATACAACACTGTTAGCTGGGTAGTTTACAATTACCCTACAGTAACGGCTTCCAATACGGGCCCTTATGTAGTAGGTCAAACGATCGTGCTTTCAGCTAACCCTGCCACCACTACTTTCCACTGGTCAGGTCCGTTAAGTTATAGTGCCACCGGTCAAACGGTAAGTATCCCGGGAGCTACTCTGGCTATGGGTGGAACTTATACTGTTACCGCCGCTAACGTAGCCGGTTGTAGTGTAACAGCCTCCACCAATGTGATCGTGGCTACCAATGCTACTTATCAATGGACCGGAACAACCAGTACAGACTGGTCTGTAACCACCAACTGGACACCAACAGCCCCTGTAGGCGGACCGAATGCCTGTGCAGTAGATGTGATCATACCGGTTACAGCTAACAGCCCGGTCATCTCATCGGCAGTAGGTGTGGGAACAGTAACCATCAATGCAGGCGCGCAACTGACCCTCAACGGAGTTAACCTGGGCGTATGTAAGAACTGGGTAGGCGGTAGTGGCACTAAAGCCATCGTAGCAGGTAGCGGCGTAGTGGTGATGAACGGCAGCGTTGCCCAAACCATTACCGGCAGCACCCAGGTGCAGGAGTTAATGGTAGATAACACGGCAGGGGTAAGCATGCAAAGCGGCTCAGCCCTCGATGTGATCACCGCCCTTGACCTCAAAACGGGTAACTACAACGCAGGCTCAGGCACCCTGACCTTTAAGAGTAATACCGTTGACAGTGTGGGTATCATCGATAACTTCAGCCCGGGATTTGCGGGCACGCTGAGCGGTAATATCGTTGCAGAACGTTATTATGCAGCTTCGAGCACCTATAACCAGCATTTTATGGGTAGCCCTATCAACAGTCCGTCTATGGCCCAGGTTGGCGCCAGCGGCACCCAGGGTTATTGCCAGTCCATGCCATATCAGTGTGATGAGACCAGATTATCGGGCTATTCTCCATACGGCACCCTGTTCAGCTACCATGAATCACATGGTTCGGTATGTGAAGAGGAACAATGGTATGTAGAGACCAGCGGCAACATTCAGAACGCCACAGGTTACTCCGTGTTGAGAACAGGCACCGGTAAAGTGGTATTGAACGGAACGGCTAACCTGGACCCTAATTACCAGGTAAGCGGCTTGACCAATTCGGGCTGGAATAACACCAGCTTACAGGCCCGTCCTTATAACTCAGGCTGGGAATTGATGTCCAACCCTTACCTTGCCACCGTTGATCTGAGCACCACCCCGGCGGGCTTTGATGACCAGGTGCAGATATGGAATGCCAACGGTCTGTATGCAGGCAGTTACCAGCCTTACACCATAGGTGTGGATGCAGCGATACCACCGTTCGGCGCCTTTATGGTACACAAAAGCCATGCGGGCGGCACAGCCACCTTTACCATCAATGCCACCGACAGGGTAAGAACACCACAGGTATTCTTCTTACAAAATGCCAATGAGTTAAAAATAGTAGCCCGTAATACAACCACCGGCATGCTGGATCAGACCACAGTAGCCTTCAACGCATCGGCCACCGATTCGTTCGATGCTCAGCTGGATGCCCAGAAAGTACCGGGCGGGTTGACCCGGCATACGATATACACCGTTAACAATGGCACCTGGATGGCGCGCAATGTATTGCACGATATAGCCACTACCAGCACGGTACCAATGGGAATGGAACCGGGCAAGACAGGCACTTACAGCTTTAGCTTTAACGGCCTCAACACGTTCGACCCGACCAGCTACATTTACCTGGAAGATAAAAAACTGCAGGTGATGTATAATGTAAGGAACGGGGATTACACCTTTACAGCCGACAGTGCCGACAACTGGAACAGATTTGTATTACACTTTACCCCTGCAGCAGAGATCAGCACCGTAGATGCCAACTGCACAACAGAAGGCACCATCAGCATTCAGCAACCGGGCACAGCCAACTGGAACTACGTGCTGACCAACAGCAGCAATGCGATCATCACCAGCGGGGTGTTGAGTAACAACCAGTCAGTAACGGTAGGAGTAGCACCGGATGTGTATACCCTGACCCTGACAGATACGAACAACTATGTAGCCGTAAGGAGCATCAATGTCAACGGACCACAAATGGTAACAGCCGGCTTCCAGGCATCAGCCACCACGGTACAAGTGCAGCAAACGATCAACTTAAGCGCTCCGGCAATATCAGGCGATACCTATCAGTGGAACCTGGGTAACGGAACTTACACCACCGGTTCAACAACCACAGCCAGCTATGGACAGCCGGGAGTTTACAATCTGACATTGCTGGTGACGAGTGCAGGAGGCTGCACAGCCACCCAAACACAGACCATTACAGTGACCGATGCAAGTGCAACAGGGTTGAACAACGTAAGCGGCACAGAGAACCTCAACATCTGGAGCCACAGCAACAAAGTATATGTTGACTTTACAGCCATATCGCATGTAGATGCAACGGTCACTATTTACAACATCCTGGGTCAGGAAATATGCAGCGACCACTACACCAACCACAACGTTTATCAAAAAGAGATAGACAACGTTGAAGCAGCTTACATGATAGTGATGGTAAGAAATGATGATAAGATAACCACCAAAAAGGTGCTGATAACAAGTAAGTAGACAGTAGAATATTGATCATCCATGTGCCGACTGGCGCATGGATGATTTTTTAAATAAAGTGTAAGTAATTGAAAATGTGTTGTTTTTACTTCTGCCCCATCTGCTAATAACTAAGCTAACCCCAAATTTGGTCAAGCGGAAGTAAATGCGTAATATTGAAGTGTCTTTTTCCATAGTTATGAATAAAAGTGACGGTGGATTAACCAATACGTAAGGTTTATTATCAAAACAAATAATAAGATTATGAAAAAAATTACAAATATTATCGTTGCAGCTGTGCTGTTTTTTTCATCGTCGAACTTGTTTGCTCAGGGGGGACCTGATCCTCCCCCGGATAGTACAGCAGGGCCGATAGATAATTTCGCTCTTGCGTTGCTGATTGTTGTTGCTGTTTACGGCTATATGCGCATCAGAAAGCAGGACAAAGTAGTTTCCTGATTTACCACCACGGGTTTTTCCACAATATTTATTTTCTATACCAGCGCACTCCAAATGTTGATGGGGATAATTGCAAGGCTCAAAAAGGACAGAGGCATTATCTTCGTTCTGAGCATTTTTTTCATTTATGCAGTTTGGAAGGCTTTCTTCTATTGCGTGCATCACGGTGATTCGCGGGCTGTTGAGTATTGGGGCAGGTTTATAAATTTTTTAGGCGCAGAATATGCGGTGGCTTCCAGCCTCATTTTGAATGTGTTTGGTGAATGCACGACCTATAAAGGCATTTCAGTAATTTACCACAACCCTGCCCGTATTATTCGGGTTGAAGAGCATTGCCTTGCAATTCCGGCAACTGTGATTTTTGTTGGAACCATCGCATTGTTCAGAGGCGATTGGAAGAATAAATTGTGGTTTATACCTTTTGGCGTTTTATTGATAATTGCCATTAATCTTATCCGGTTGGTTTTTCTGTGCTATATTTTTGCTCATTACACCCGGAATTTTTTCGATATTAACCATTCAATGGTGTTTGTTATTATCACCTATAGTCTTGTATTTTCGTTATTCATGTTATGGATCACAAAATTTTCGCAAATTAAAAGGTCAGCTTAATTGTTGTTTGTTTTGGATCCGTTTAATGAGGTAATTACTCATGGAAGAAGAGGAAGAGGAAATACTATTTTACCGCAAAGAACAGACCGGAGATGGGCTTGGCAATAAATTGAAAAGGATTGTCACCTCGTCTGCGCTATTCGTAATTGCGTTTATACTGAGCAATTTGCTTTTACAAACGCTTATTGCCGAGATATCGAGAGGTTTTAAGTATACTGTTAAATTCTCGTATAATATAGTTACTGTTTTGCCCTGGGATTATCACTACTGGAGCCGTGCGCGAATATTGCTGATCTATCTTATCTCCCCTGTTCTTTGCCTGATCATCGGCCTCTTCATTTACAATTTTCTGAGGGTATATTCCAATTGGGCAAATGTGGTCCGGTTATTTTTATTCTGGTTTGCTGTGGTTTTGGTAAACATGGTTTTAGCCCAGATATTGATCTCCCCGCTTGGCACTCCCGACAATCGCAATAACGGTTTATATCAAACATTTGCCGTAGTAGGAGCATGGCTGTGGATCAACCCGGCAATTATGGTCATGGCCGCCATAGTCTCACTGGTAACTTCTTTACTTTCCGGGTTGGTTATACGGGATGAAGTAATGCGCTACAGTTTTTCAAGAACGCTGATTAATAACAAAAAAGGAATGGACTCTGTGGTCTTTCAGGTGTATATAATGCCTGTTCTCCTGGGGATTTTACCAATTATGTCACTCTGTACACCAATCAACTTTTTTCCTACTCTGATGGAAATCGTCAATCTTGCCATTATCTCCATTGGAATTTTTATGATGAATTCCATAGGCCAGGCCGAGGTGAGATGCAACAAGGATGACGTGTTGAATCATATTCCGTTTTTTGAAGCAGTGACCTGCGCGCTGATATGGATGGGGGTTTACTTTTTTTTAAAGAAGTGAAGGTACCCCAACATAAAAGCACAGTTTAGTTAAATCTAAAGAAGAAAAACGCTACAGCTATCCATTCTCGCTTTACTCCGCTGGCATGGCCAATGGTGCTGCCGTGGCTGTCTTCAACAGCTCCATCGCTTCTAATGTGGCCAATAGTGCTCCCGTGGCTGTCATCTACCGTGCCATTGCTTTCAACCCGGCCAATAGTTGAACCATGGCTGTCTTCGATCGAACCGTCGCTTCTGATGTGACCAATGGTTGAGCCGTGACTATCTTCAATGGTACCATCGCTTTTGATATGACCCGCTGTACTGCCGTGGCTGTCTTCTACTGTTCCGTCACTCTCGATCTGACCGGTGGTTGAACCGTGGCTATCAGATAATGTCTGAGCGCTTGAGATCATAAAAGTGGCAGCAAGTAACATGCCGGTAAAAAATAATCTTTTCATGTTTTTGGGGTTTATGTGGTTAAGGTAATTGTTTTTTTGTCTGATTGTTTTTAATTATTTCCGGTTTAACCCCGCTACTTTCTTTTTTGAACTCTCACCATCATTCCGCTCTTCATCCGGAGTGTAACCTGCGGCATCAGTTCCGGTTCAAAACCATCTGCCATTTTGAATCTGAATTTTTGGAGCAACGTGGCCGCCACCAGGGTCATTTCCATCAAAGCAAAGTTGTTGCCTATGCACTGCCTTGGCCCTCCTCCAAATGGGAAATAGGCAAAGCGGTGCATGTCTTTAAAGTTTTCTTTTTTGAACCTTTCCGGGTTAAATTTTTCGGGCTCCTTCCATATCCTGGGGTCATGATGAATACTGTAAACAGGGATGAGCAAAGCATATCCTTCAGGTATATGATATCCGCCAATGGTGTCATCTTCAATATTCTTTCTGCCTATTACCCAGGCCGGTGGATAAAGTCTCAACACTTCGTCAATTACTGCCCTGGTCTGTACCAGTTGAGGCAGGTCTTGCATGCCGGGTGTGCGGCCTTGCAAAATGGTGTCTATCTCATCATAAAGTTTCTGTGCCTCTACAGGGTTTTTATCCAGCAAATACCACAACCAGCTTAATGCCAGTGATGTCGTTTCATGTCCCGCCAAAAAAATGGTGATAGTTTCATCGCGCAATTGCTGGTTGCTCATTTGTTCGCCGGAGTCTTCATCTTTGGCTTCCATCAGCATGGCAAGCAGATCGTCAAAACGCACCTTGCTATTTCTTCTGCCTTCTATAATCGGCTTTAACACGCCGTCCAGTTTTGCCACCGATCTTCTTTCTTCAAGATTTTTAGGCGTGGGCACTGATATAGGTAACCTGAAAGGATTACTGAAACGCGCTATTACCATTTCGTTCAGTAACTCCAGCTGGTTGCCGACAATACCAATGGCATCATCTACATTCGAGCTGAACATGGCTTCTGCAACGATCTTTAAAGTAACGGCCATCATTTCTTTCGAAATATCTAGTACTTCACCATCAAGTTGATCAAGCCTTGCAACCGAATCGCCGATATTGCGCGTCATTAAGCCGGCCATCAGTGCCAGTCGTTCTTTATGGAAAGCGGGTTGTGCCAGCCGGCGTTGTTTTCTCCAGAAATCCCCGTCGCTGGTCAATAGTCCTTTACCTAATATCAGTTGCAGGGTATCGTTGTTGAACCACTTCTCGTAGTTCTTGTTGTTTTCCTGCAAAATATATTTGATGTATTCGGGGTCACTCACTATGATCATTTTAATAAAAGGAGAAGTAACCCGGAAGATGCCATCAAAAACCAGAGTGTTCTTTGCCAGGAAATCAAGAGGCCAGTAGATCAGGTAAAACAGGTTACCAAAGAACCAGTGTTTCTGGTCGGGGTGAGGGGGAAGTTGTTTGCTCTTGGCAACAGGGGCTGCGGTGGACGAACTCATGATGGTTATTTTAGCGGTGGGGAATACCCGGGCATTTGTTACGAACGGAAAATACAATAAATAAAAGAGCAATATAGCCATGTTTTTTGTTGCCGGATTACCGCTGAAACGAGCACAGCCCTTGTTTATCTGCTGGGATAGCACTCTATTGCTTTGCGTTAGTGATTAGTTAACATTTAGGCAAGGCTGAATAAAGATAGATGACCTTCTTTTGGATAAAATTATTACATTGCTTGTCAGTCTTTTATACAAGAAGAATAACCCTGAACCCTTCATGAAAAAACATTTACGCCCCGCCGGTTTTGTCTGTCTTTTTCTTTATGTTATTCTGCAAACACCTTTTCAGTTAAATGCCCAGGCCAATATAGGTTTTGAATTGGGCAATCTGAGTGGCTGGAGTGGCACATACGGAAAATGTTCGGGCATCGTGTTGAATGGTGATTGTATCTGCGCCCAGGCCAACCCTTATCAAAATAATACTTTCGACCAGGGACCTTTGAATGCCGCATCTAATGCCGGCACTCAATACAGTCAAACACTCGTTTCAACAGGTAATGATGCCACTATGCTGGCACAGGGTGTTACCATTCCATGTGTTTATCCTGCTGGTGGCAGTTACTCCGCCCGCTTAGGTAGCACCACTGCTGCTGCTGAGGCCGAAACCATGTCGTACTCTTATGTCGTTTCCGCAGCCAATTGTAACCTGACTTACTATTACGCGGTAGTGTTGGCTTCAGGCGGCCATGCGGCCAATATCGCGCCTTTCTTTCATGTTAAAGTAACCGCAGGAGCTACCGATATTACCTGCGCCGATTACAACATCAACAGTTCAACCGCGGGTGGTTTTGCTTCGCTGAATAACGTACCTATGAACGACGGCTCTACTTCTACAGTTTATTATAAGAACTGGTCATCGGTAGTAGTACCTTTGAACGGATATATCGGACAAACTGTAACTATCACATTCACCACAAGTTCATGTTATCCTATCGATTCTTCGGCACTTTGTGGCGGTCCTCACTATGCTTATGCTTATATCGATGCACAGGTCTCACCGCTCCAGATCATCGCCCCATCGCCAACTATCTGCGGAAGCTCCACACTTAATCTTACGGCTCCGGCCGGCGCTGCAACATATGTATGGACCGGTCCCGGGGTAACGGCACCCACCAATGCGCAGGTTTGCACCATCAACCAGGCTGGTCACTACACAGTAACCATGACCACTTTTGGAAATAATCCATGCACTTTTTCAATCGATACTACTATTACTCTCAGCCCAAGTAATCCGGCAGCTAATTTTTCGGCACCCACAGTTTGCTTAGGCAGCCCTACGGTATTTACCGACCATTCAACACCGGCAGGCAGCCTGACCGGTTGGTCGTGGGATTTTGGTGATGGAAGTGCCGTTGCCAACGGCCAGGCTCAATCGCACACCTATGCCAGTGCCGGGACCTTCCCCGCAAAACTCACTGTTTCATGGCCTCCGTGCACGGCTGACACCACCATTAACGTAACCGTGGCTACTCCGCCAACTTCTCCATTTACTGCTCCCTTATCCGTTTGTGCCGGGCAGATTGCCACCATCACCTACACCGGAAACGGCACCGCAGGCGTTGATAGCTTTAACTGGAATTTTGCCGGCGGCACCGTTATCAGCGGCAGCGGTATCGGGCCTTACCAGGTAACCTGGAGCACGGCCGGTAACAAAAATATTACGCTTACTGTAAGTGCCGGTAGCTGTTCGTCAACCCAAAGCACGCAAACGGTGTCGGTTACGGCATTTCCGGGCTTAACGCTCAGTCCGGATACTTCCGTTTGCCCGGGAGGAAGCACTTCGCTTACAGTTTCAGGAGCCAATAGTTATACCTGGGCACCGGCGGGCTCGCTGAGTTCAAGTACGTCATCCACAGTGGTTGCCACGCCGGCAACCACTCAAACATATACTGTAACCGGTAACACGGCAAGTTGTACGGTAACAAGCATTGTTACTGTAAGGATACGAAATCTTCCAACTTCCGCATTTACCGCTACTACTCCTGTATGCAGTGGGCAGAATGACCTTGTTACTTTCACCGGTTCGGCTTCTGCTTTAGCTACATATAACTGGGGTTTCTCTGGCGGAACAGTGGTGAGTGGTTCAGGCCCCGGACCATATAATATTACCTGGGCTACTGGTGGCCCGGAAAGCCTTACTTTAACAGTGGTAGACAGCGGTTGCACAAGCACGCTTACTACGGTGCCGGTTACTGTCAACGTTACGCCTACATCATCTTTTACAGCCATCTCACCGGTTTGCGTGGGGCAAAACTCAACTATTACTTATACCGGCAATGCCTCTAATGCAGCCGGTTATACCTGGAGTTTTTCAGGCGGAACTGTGGCATCGGGTGGAGGACAGGGGCCATTCCAGGTCAACTGGCCGGCTGCAGGTAGTGAAAATGTAACGCTTTCGGTTACAGAGAATGGTTGTTCCAGTACTACCACAACATCTGCAGTTATCGTACACAAAATTCCTACTTCATTGTTTACTGCGGTTACACCTGTTTGTGCATTTCAGAACACTACCATCAACTTCACCGGTACTGCTTCAGTTATCGCGAATTATCAGTGGAATTTTTCCGGTGGAAATGTGGTCTCAGGAACAGGGGCTGGTCCTTACCAGATCAATTGGCCTGCCGCCGGCAACGAAACAGTAACACTTTCGGTAAACGATAGTGGCTGTACGTCAACGCCAACCTCGGTTACCATCACTGTTAACGCCACGCCATCTGCAGTATTTACCACAACCACACCTATATGCTCCGACCAGACTTCGAACATTGTTTATACAGGCACGGGTACCATAGCAGGGGTATATAACTGGGGTTTTGATGGAGGGATTGTTGTTTCGGGAACCGGTTCGGGTCCTTATGTGATTCAATGGGCCACCGGTGGTTCTAAAAATGTTACCCTGGCTGTTACCGAGAACGGATGTACCTCGCCGGTGGCCGACTCTATCGTAGTAGTGAACACAGTTCCGGTGGCGGCGTTTAGCATTGCGCCTGCTACGGCTTGTGTGGGACAGAATTCAACAGTTACATTTACCGGTACTGCTGATAATGCGGCAGTTTTTCAGTGGACCTTTGGTTCCGGAACAGTAACCTCGGGTACCGGTGTGGGCCCCTACCAGATCAACTGGCCAACCGCGGGTGCTACCAGTATTTCTTTATCGGTAACCGATAACGGCTGTAACTCGAATGATTCAACAGCACCGGTTACAGTAAATGCCGTGCCTGTGTCGAATGCAGGAACAGATACCACTTTCTGCTCCGGCGATAGTGCTGCTATCGGCACTGCTGCCACCGCGGGCTACAGTTATCTGTGGTCGCCTGCTTCCGGTTTAAGCAACCCTGCTATATCAAACCCAATGGCCGACGGAACGAACAATACCACGGCTACTACCGTTACCAAATATGTTGTAACCACCAGCCAGGCTGGTTGCATTACTTCCGATTCAGTTTTAGTGACCATCAATCCAATACCGGTAGCCTCGTTCGTTGTTCCTGCCGGACAATGTTTAACCGGTAACAGTTTCAATTTACAAGCCGGTGGCAGTTTTCTGAACAGTGCTACTTTTGCATGGAGTTTTGGTGCCAATGGAGTGCCTCCGACTTCTGTTTCGCAGAACCCTGCTGTTAGTTTTTCTACAGGGGGTCCGCAAACGGTGGCACTGGTCATTAGCCAGGCGGGTTGTGTCAGTCTGCCATATTCTAACACAGTTAATGTGTTTCCTATGCCTGTTACCAATTTTACTGCAGATACACTTTCGGGCTGTGTGGGGCTACAAGTTTGTTTTACCAATCTTTCGGTGGCAGCTTCTCCTGCTACTTATAACTGGACCTTTGGCGACGGACAGACTTCTGCCGCCGTCAATCCATGCAATGTTTATTCAGCACCGGGTGTCTTCTCCGTTGAGCTGAAAGTTCAATCGGCTGACGGTTGTAAAGGCGATACCTTGATGAGCAATCTTATCACTATCTCCAGTCCTCCGGCAGCAGCCTTTGTGCCTGTTGATGCTACGATACAATTGCCTGTAGATACGATCACTTTATACAACCAGAGCACCAATTCCACTTCTTATATATGGAATTTTGGTTTGCTCGGTGGTTCAACTGATGTGAATCCAACACTTGCCTTTAGCCTGCCCGGTATCTACCCGGTAGTATTAACTGCCTCTAACGGACATGGTTGCATTGATTCAGTATCGCACAACATCATTGTTTTGCCTCCGATCGGTTTCTTTATACCTAATGTATTTACTCCAAATGGTGATGGAAAGAACGATCAGTTTTACATCGAAGCACAGGAAGGCGTAACCGTATTTAAGTTTGCCGTGTTTGACCGCTGGGGTGAAAAAGTACACGATGGGCTTTATCCATGGGACGGAACTTACAAAGGCAAACCCTGCCAGGAAGGTGTTTATGTTTACGAAGCTGAACTTGGCCTTGCCGGACAAAGTACAGGTATTAAACGCAAGGGAACTGTTACGTTATTGAAGTAGGCCGTGTTCAAAAACTCAGGTTGTCTTGAACCGAATAGTAAGTTCGGAATTTGGGTTTAAGGATAATAAGGAAACCTGTCGCCCGCCGGAGGATGGTTCGAAACTGCTATATCTTTTCGTTGTTTAAAGGCTTCCCTGGTGTATGAAATAACCGGTCGTTTTATCCTAAAAAGCATATCTGCTAATTCGCTATCGTTCCGGGCGGCATTTTTCATCCATTCAGCTTTTTTTTGGATGAGGCCTTTTGCGTTCCCTAAACCGGGTATCCTGGTTGATAGCCTTTTAACGCTATCTCCTTCAGCCCAGTAATCTGTTTTTTTCATGGGTAAAAGACTGGGATAATCGGACCATGCTTCGATAAATGTGATCTCGCCCTGGTTGTTGAATGTAAATTCTTCATAGATCGGTATGCGCTTTCCGCTATAATTAAAAATGACATGACAACGGCAAAAGGGTTCTTTCTCAAAAGCACGACAGTCAATAGTATCATATTTGGTGGAATACAATTTTAGCAGCATGTCTGTATTGATCAGGTTTGCACGTTTGTAACCTGTAAGCAGCAACCAGGGATGCCATTCCCATCTGATAACCTGCTTTGAATACGACGGCCTTACTTTATTAGAGACCCCGGTCTCCATAGTGCGGAAGTATTTGATCCCCTGGTCAACATAATAGCCCCGTGGCTGTGTTGGTGAAAGTTGCCTTGAGCGTGCAGAATCCGCTGATGATGCAGTGCTGGTCTGTGGGATGTTATTGCTCTGAGCAAAACCGTAGCAATGAATCGTTAGCAATAAATAAAGTATAAAATCGCGTTTCATTTGGTTGAAATAACAGACTCGCCATGAAAATAATGAAATAAGCAAACAGCTGGCTGCTGATGTGAAATGTTATCCTCACAACCGCACTCTCCGGTCCGCCCTGCTCTATTCTGAAAAAAGTGGGGAACGTCGCTAGGTCGCAATACCCGGATAAATGGCTACGTAAAGCCTATTTCACTACCTCTATCCTTTTGCTTACATCCAATTCATCAGATAACAACCGCACAATATAGATACCTGCGGCTAACTGGTTTAACTGAATCGTCCCGGCGCTGTTGCCGGTGATGATCTCCTGTTGACCGGAGTAAACCAGGTTTCCGTAAATATCAAACAAGCGGATGTACAAGATGTTTCCACTTGTGCCAGTTATCCTTATATTACATTGGGTGGTAGCGGGATTCGGGTATAATTGTATACCGGTGTTCTGCAGCAACTGTGCCACAGAAACGCTTATCACCACTTGTGCAACTGAGGTGTCTTTGCAACCATTCGTGTCTCGCACTGCTACCACATACGAGCCATTTTGAGGGGCTACATAGCTTGCAGACGTTGCCCCCGGAATGACTGTTTGGTTAAATATCCATTGTATAACGGGGTAATATGCAGTGCTTAATGAATCGGTTCCGGAAAGGGTGATGACCGGAACCATTTTTTGGAAAACGATCAGATTCAGGGCAACAGCGCTATCGCAACCGGTACCGGTGGTGAGTGTGTCGTAATAAGTTCCGGCAGTGGTAAGCGGGCGGCCGTTAAAATTGAAAGTATCGCCGTTGCAAATATATGCCCCTGTTTGTATGGAGATGAACGATGATACCGTAAGATTCAAGGTTACCAGGCTATCGCAACCAATAAAACCTGTTAGTGTATCAGTATAACTACCCGTTTGCGATAAAGTGCGGCCGTTAAAGTTGTATGAACTTCCAAAACAAATGGAGGCACTGTTAACCGTGGTGTGAATATTGTTGACCGTTAACTGGGCAATGATAACGCTGTCACAACCATAAACCGAACTTAATGTATCGTAATAACTACCGGTCTGTTTTAATACCTGGCCGGCAAACATAAACGAATCACCCTGGCAGATGACCGGGCTTAGAATGGTAGTGGCGGATGGATGAACTACCACGGTGTCAAAATTGCTGGGAACGTTGGTTGGCGATGCGCATGCCAGGTCACTGGTAAGCACACACTGAACAATGTCGCCGTTATGTGGATTGGCATCGAGATATGTGGTCGTGCTACCGCCACTGATAAGGCCATTCAGTTTCCATACATATGTAGGGGCGCTTCCGCCGTTAGCTATAGTAACTGTAAAACTAACCGGAGTTCCGGTGCATACAGGTTGCGGAGTTGTTGAGGTAATGCTGATGGTTGGTGTTACGGTACCTGTAACAGTCATAGTGATGGCGTTACTCAGGGCACTATCAGGCGCGGCACAATTGGCGTCAGAGGTGAGTATACAACTAACAACATCACCGCTTGTTAAACCATTGGCCAAATAAGTGGCACCAGTGGCCACATTGCTGCCATTCTTTTTCCACTGGTAAGCAGGCGCTGGGCCTCCGTTGGCAATAGACGAACTGAACGTTGCCGAAGCGTTGCTGCAAATAGTGTTGGATGGGGTTGATATACTAATAGCGGGTGTGACCAATGTATTCACCACCATGTGAACCTTCGAACTTGCGGCGGTGGTAGGTGATGCACAGGTTGCAGTGCTGGTAATGACGACCCATACCGAGTCGTTATTGCTTAAGTTATTATTGATGTAAGTATTGGATGAACCGTTTTGAACGGAACTGCCATTCCTGTAAAAGTTGTAGCCTGGGGTGCCGCCGTTGGTAGCGGTAGCCGTAAACGTTACAGGTGTGTTGGCGCAGATAGTGCTTTGCGATGGCGATATGCTTACCGAAGGAACTACCGCTGCCATAACCACCATATTTACCTTGGAACTGGTGGCGGTAGCTGTTGAAAGGCAACTGGCATTACTGGTTAGAACGACCCAAACCGAATCGGCACTGTGCAGGTTAGAATTTGAGTAAGAGCTGCCTGAGCCATTTTGAACAGAGTTTCCGTTCAGGTAAAAATTATAGGCAGGAGCGGAGCCGCCGTTGGAAATGGTGGTTGTAAAAGTGACCTGGCCACCCTGGCAAAAATTATTTTGTGATGGACTGATAGTTATAGCCGGGGTTACCGTATTGCTGTTAACTGAAATGGTAATGCTGTTGCTGGTTGCCGTTGCCGGCGATACACAGGCTGCATTACTGGTTATCACCACTTTTACAGAGTCTTTATTAGCGGGGCTTGAAATAGTATAGGTGTTGGAAGCGCCGTTCTGCACCGAAACATTGTTCTTATAAAAGTTGTAAGTAGGAGAGGTGCCGCCGTTTGTGGGCGTTGCTGTAAAGGTAACAGCGGTACCGCTGCAGACGGTGTCCTGAGATACGGTTAATGAAACAGCCGCCGCCGCCGATGAAGAGCAATTGACTGATGCGCCGATGTCGACTGGTGAGTAATTTGCTCTTAAAAGACTATCAAAGTCATAAACAAGCGTAATGGCCGGAGTGCCTTGTCCATCGATAGGGGTCGTGCTTTGAACATGCAGGTTGGGGGTTGCGGTGGCCGGGCTTACATATAAAGGTTCTGATGAAAGACTATGTGTTTCGAAACCGGTGTTAGCGCTGGTGTACGTAGCGAGGGTGGCATAATCGGTTCCGCCTGCATCTCCAAACTGGAAACCGGTGCCGGTTCCATAGATCTCGTTATAGTCTGAGGCCGCATCGGTAGTGCTGTTCAGATAAATGCCATAGTTAATGGCTGTGCCGGTTGAATTGGTTCGGTTGTTGACGAAAATGTTATTGTAAAGTGCAAGGCTGTCGTACACCGAGCTGCCATAATCCAGCACTCTTCTAAACGCGTATGAATTGAGGTTGTTGGAGAAGGCGTTGGTGTTGGTTCCCCCGATATAAACACTGTTGTGAATGCACTTTACTTTAAGTGTTGTGCCGTTGTAGGCAGTGTTATCCCATATGCCGGTTATCAATGCATTTTGTATGCTACTGCCATCAGTAGGGCGGAAACCCAGGTCTATCATATTATTAGTAATCGTGTTGGTGCCCGACGAAGTTGAGACCGGGATGTAGATACCATTGAGGCCCGTGTAGTACCCGCTGCTTCCATAGGTGTCAGGCGCGTAAAGCCCGTAAACCAGGTTGCCGTTCACCAAGCTGCCACCGGTGCCTGCGTGGTCCACAATACCGTTGATATAGGTTTTGTTGGTGCCACCGGTTAGTCTGTTGAATAAAGTATGGATAGTGTTCTTTGAAATAGTTTGTAGTCCTGCACCTGCGGTTTCAACGCAAATTCCGGCCAGTATGTTCATCTCGTAAATAATGTTCTGCCCCGAAACCTGCGAGCCACCGCCCGCATCTACCGGGAAGTATAAGTTGTTGTTATAATTATCGTTCCTTGAAAAATTATAAATGGAGTTATTCGTAATAGTAGTAGCTCCCACCACTGTCGAACTTGAATATGCGTAAATACCAATGCTTACACCGGTGGTAGTACCGCTGTAAGTGGGGTTATACGCCCTTCCGTCAGAGGTAAAACCGGCTATGATATTATTGTTGATAGTAACTGCCGTGGTGCTTTGATTTTGAATTCCGAGCATAGTGCCGTACAGGCCACTTACAATACTACCGGTGTCGGAGGCGCTGCCTATCAGGTTGCCCGTTACGTTGGCCGTGCCGCTTAAAATATTGATGCCGCGGAAAGTGGATGAACCATACCTGCTTCCCATAAAAATGTTTTGAATGGTATTGTTGGATACCGTGCTTGAACCGGCCGCAACAGCAATTCCGTCAAAGTCGGCGTAGCCGTTGGCCTGGTATGACGGCACAACCCATGATGCACCTGCGCAGTGAGGTTGTTGTCCGCCGATATAATTTCCGGAGATGATATTTCCGGTGGAAGTGGGGCCGGCGTTAAAATAAATGGCATGGTAAGGTGTGCTGCCTAATGAAAGATAGTTGATGGTTGAGTAGATGCTGTTTCCGTTGATGGTCCAGTTACTGCCGTTGCCTGTACTGCTGATATTGATGCCGGCGTAGTAAGGGCTGTTGTTGTTATAAGTAGCGAAGTTGTAAATGTTATTGTTGAGAATACTATTGTTGCCGTTGGCATTTGCACCTGCCGTACCTACCGACAAAACAGGATTGTAAGGATAACCCGAGTAGTTGCCTATGTTGCAATTGCCGATAAGGTCGTAACTGTTTCCTCCGGATACGGTGGAAGTGCTGAGCAAAATAGTTGCCGTGCTGCTCGTGCCGCTCGAAAGTATGATAAGATATTCCAGTGAGTCGTATGCAGCACCGTTGATGAACTGGATAGCCGGATATGAGCCGCTGGCTGCGGTGTTCTGTACCTGCCACTGAGGTGTGGTTCCTGCGCCACCGGGCCGGCCGTCAAAAGTAAGATTGCGGACCCCACTCAGATTTAAAAGAGCGGTGCTGCCCGGGCTCCCTGATGTGCTTAATGGGGTGCTGACCGATACCGCCGGCCTGATAACCACATTACCCGTTCCGGAATATGCGCTGAAGGTGATAGGGTATGTTTCACCGGTTGAGGTATACGAAGATGTAAACTCGAAAATGACCGTTCCGCTGACCGTGTTTGCCCCTCCGTTGAGTAAGGTTGCCAGGTCGGTAAGATTGTTGACCGTGGTGCCGTTCACTGAGCCCGGAAGAGTGTAGGTGCCGCTAAGTGTTGCGGCGCTGAGATATAATGAACTTGAAAAAAGCAGTGCAATGGAAAGGAGCAGGGAGCTGAATTTTGCTTTCATGGTTTTCGGATGTTTATGTTGTAGGGTATTTTCAACCTTAATACCGGTAGGCTGGAAGCACAGCCCGGTATGAATAATTGCACTCAGTAGTATTGTTCTTTTAAACAGCAAAGCCAGCAGAAGTAAACCTCCCCTGGCTTTGCTTTCGCATTTATTTTGCCTGTTTTTCGGGCTGAACGGTCAAAGGCTTTTGCTCTGTTGTTCCGTCCTGTAATTTCACGAGGTCATTTCCTTTTCTGAATTTGAAAATAGCTTTGTCATCTCCAAATCCATATAATGCCGGAATCAGGTATTTGCCTTTTTGCCATTCAGTTTTTACAGGCTCAACTTCGCTGGCTTCAGGATGGGCCTGCATGTAAGGGTCGTTTCTTAGTGCAGTTACCTGCCATGAAACTTTCAGGCCAGGTACGCCGCCTTCAATAGTAAATACATTACCACTGATTTCCTGTGCAACGTGCAAGTTCGGTGCAGCGGCGCCTACCGGTGTAAGAATATAAGAGTAGTTGATGTTCAATGCTGAAAAATAATCGGGCAGGGTAACAGTGGCTTTTCCGTTGGCATCGCACAATACATTGCCACGGTAAAGGTTCAGCACTTCATTCGACTCAGCGCAGAAGTGATTCAGGAATTTATTGGATGGGTCAAGCGGGTGGTCAATATGGAAGGTCTTGGTACCTGTAACATTCAGGTTGCCTAAAGCGCCTAAGTTCGTTCCTGAAATAACACCATAACCGGTAGATTGTGAAGTCGTACCTGCAACACCTTCCAGGTATCCGATGCCATAAACACCCGCGTTGTCGTTGTTATTGATAGTTACTGTGCTGGTGTTATTGCCAAATACACCCAAACCACCATCTACAGTGCTTTGGCCTATTACGCCGTAACAACCCTGGCCTACCATACCCGGTGCGCGGTTAGTGGCATTCCCTGAAGCCGCAGCATCGTTCAAGCCAAACACCGCTGCGGTGGTGGTGCTGTTGTTTTCACCTACCACACCTTGCAGACCTATACCATAAACACCATCTCCACCACTGGTGCGAAGATTACTTCCATAAACAGCAGCTTGCGCTGTTGCGCTGGATAATACTTGCCCCGCAACCCCCCAGGCTGCCCCGTTCGAGTTACCAAGTATGGCAGAAACTGTGCCTACGCTACTGATAGTTGTTGCCTGAATAGTTGAATATGCCGAGGTTGCAAATGTATTGCTGGCATTTACTGCCACGCCGCTATTTGAGTGAGCCACAGTTAAAGCTGATGTGCCGCCATTAGCAGCATCAATTTCTACTGCGCCTGAGTTGGCTGTAATGATTCTTCCTGCGCCTGCGCCGCCGTAGTTGTAGGCATCATTTAGGGTGCCGCCACCTCCGCCGCCTGTTCCTGTGGGGCCGGTAGGTCCTGTTGCTCCAACGCCTGTTGCTCCTGTAGAGCCAGTGGCACCTGTAGCACCGGCAACGCCTGTTCCTGTTGCGCCTGTAGGTCCTGTTGCGCCGACTCCTGTGGCTCCTGTATTACCTGTAACACCGGTTCCTGTAGAGCCTGTAGGTCCGGTAGCGCCGGTGGTTCCTGCTGTGCCGTTAGCTCCTGATGGTCCGGTTGCTCCGCCGCCCGCGCCGGTTGAACCCGTAGGGCCTGTTGGTCCGGTAGCACCTGTAGCGCCGCCGCCCGAGCCTGTTACACCGGTAGCACCGGTGCTGCCATTCGAACCCGTTGAGCCGTTGGCGCCTGTGGGCCCTGTTGCTCCCACATTACCTGCATTACCCGTAGGACCTGTTGGCCCGGTAGCTCCGGTTGAGCCGGTACCTGTTAAACCCTGTGGTCCTGTTACCCCGTTATTGCCGGTAGGCCCTGTAGCTCCGACTGTACCATTAGCGCCTGTAGGACCCGATGGGCCGGTAGCGCCGCCACCAACACCCGAAGGGCCGGTAGCACCATTAAGGCCAGTTGGACCTGTTGGGCCTGTAACTCCAGCGGCTCCGGGGCCTGTTGGCCCTGTTGGTCCGGTAAATCCGTTAGCCCCAGTAGGCCCGGTTGCACCAGGAGCACTATTAGCAGCAAACAACGCATAAGGAACACTGACCAGTTGTGAGGTTCCCATATTGACGTAATTATTGCCGCCGGTAGCATCAAGGTCTACCTCAAGGTATTTTGCGCCTCCTCCCCAGTTTACTGAAGCAAGGCTTACGGTCTTTCCTATTTCAGACGTAATGAGTCCGAATTGGTTGGGCGAATCCAGTTGTGCTTCCTGGAAAGAAACTGCCCCTGTTGCCGAGCCCTCGTGAATCGTAAACCGCACATGGACCACGCCAGAGGTTACGGGTTGGCCCTGGGCATTGCGCACAATGGCCTGATAGTTAATAACAGCCGGAGATTGCGCCATGGCAACATATCCGGAAAAGATAGCAAGCAGAAGGAGAGATGATTTCATTTTCATGAGTGTTTTTATGGGACCGTGAAGAAATGGAACATATTCGGATGTTGCAAGAATATATCTGCTAAAAAATCAGGTCATAGTATTAGAAATTTCACACGTTTCGCAAAAACACCGGGGTGCTGTTTTACGATGATTTAAGCTTAAATTTGGCCCTCAAATCGAAGATATGCTCCTTGCTAAAAAATATTCTGATGTTCGTTTTTCACTCCTGTTTATGCTGTTGGCTTTTAGCACAGCTGCCTTTAGCCAGGTGCCTGTCGCGCCTGCCACCTGCACTGCGGTGATTGGTTCACCTGCCAACGGTGCGGCTCATCATATCACGGTTAGCTGGGCCACCGTTTCAGGCGCAACGGAGTATGTTTTACAATACTCTTATGACAATATCACCTGGAATGTGCTCGATTCTGCAAACGTTACTACCTACGACCACAACGCCAGCAATACGGGCAACATACCTGTTTACTACCGCGTTAAGGCCTACGAAAGTGGCAACGAAAGCGGCTTTACCCAATGCTCCACATTCCCTATATATACAGCGTGCGATAACCCTGCGCTGCCGGTATTGTCAAACGCAGGGCCTTTTAGCCTGAGTGTTACTGTTCCCACCGAATCGCCAACGCCCGATGCGGCTACCACCACCTATGCTATTTACTGTACCACCACCAGCCAGTATGTTCAGGCCAATGGAACACTTGGTGCCGGCGCCGTATATCAAACCAGAGCTACCTGGGGCACCATAAGTGTAACAGGGCTTACCGCTTCCACCAACTATTGCTTTTATTCTATCGCCAAAAATAGCAATGGCGATACCCGTGTTGCCAGCGGCAGCGGAATAACAGCAGTTCAAACTTTTGATGCTAACGGTTCATTGAATACTTCCACGAACGGAACCACGGCGGCTTATTGGACCCCACCGCAGCCCACCAGTTACCCTTCGCGATTAACCTGGCTTTCTACAGGCGGTTGCACCGGTGGTAGTGGTGCCGGTAATGTTGGCTTCGCAGGCTCCTTCACTAATTACTTTGGTAGCTTTTTAAGAACCCCGGCAATTAATTGCACTGGCAATACCACCGTAGTGCTTACCTGCGATATCTCTAACTCTTATATCACCACACATGTTACGTCCCCATCTTCACCCAGCAGCTGTGATGCTATCAACTTCAACATGTATGTCAACAACAACTACTACACGGCCTCCTCTATCAAGATCAATGGCGTTGAAGTCAGCCATACTGACGGCAACGGCACCTGGCTTGAGTTCGATGCTGCAAGAAGTTGTGTGGAGGTTGATGTTACCTATAACCTTGCTCCTTACAGCGATATTTCAGGGGTTCTGTTTTATATCAATCCCCAAAATCCTTACAATGACTCTTACAATTACAGCGTGGGCATAGATAATGTCAATATCAATGCGGGCACTGCCTCTGCTTGTCTTTCTACCACCAGTTGCATGGTGGCTACTATTTCAGGTAATCCCTCTAACCAGGCTGTTTGTAACAACGGCAATGCGTCGTTTACGGTAACAGCTTCGGGGGGTGTGGCATCCTGGCAATGGCAGCTTAGTACTGATAACGGAAGCACCTGGAATAACGTAAGCAACGGCGGAATATACAGTAATGCTACTACGGCCACATTAAACATTACCGGCGTTACTGCGGGCATGAGTACCTACCAGTATCGCTGCCAGGTTACCGGTGCTTGTTCGGGCACGCCTACTTCAACAGCCGCAACCCTCACGGTCAATGCCGCAACCGGTAATGCGGGCACTATTAACGGTACGGCTACTGTTTGTCAAAACCAGAACGGGGTTGCTTATTCGGTATCCCCCGTATCAGGAGCTACCGGTTATATCTGGTCATTGCCAACCGGCGCTTCTATTGCCGGCGGTTCAGGAACCAACAGCATTACGGTAAAT
>Ga0364886_10157_pt1 | contig 42723 bp, 23 predicted proteins | sample ExccelJu500001D3_4_FD_206926 | JGI IMG/M metagenome (GOLD analysis project Ga0364886, IMG submission 206926) | Enriched cells from Trout Bog Lake Hypolimnion, Wisconsin, USA - BchlTB.July23.5000.01.D3 | ecosystem: Environmental > Aquatic > Freshwater > Lake > Hypolimnion/Profundal zone | place... | reverse complement strand
TGTACCAGTCACTAACTGACCAGTTGCACGTAGAGTAGTTGCAGTAACCATATTAGGAAACTGCTGATTCAAATTATAATTACGTGCTCCTCTTACTAATGCTCTCATACCCTGGAATGGATCCAGAACAGTAGCTTTGGTAAGAGTATCTGCCGCCCATACATTATTGATATAAGTATATAGTGATGGATTTCCAGTTGTTGTATAATCGGCTCCAGTAACAGGATTATAACTTCCAGCTATATATGCTTTATTATAGGAACCCGTAATAAACATTCCATATATATCGGATGTAGAGTAGTATCCCCCCTCTTGCCAGTTGTTGAATACAGAACCTGCATTATATACACTAGGACCTAAATCTCTATACTGTCTTAATCCTAATGGGATATAACGCTCAACAGTTACATTTCCTCCAGTAACAGTTGCTCCGCTAGTAACCACTCCTACTTCTGCTGTATTAACTATTGAAGTACTCTTCAGTGTTAAATGATGACCATTCAGATTCAGATTAGCTGCAGCATTTAACGATAATAAGTTCGTAATGCCTAAGCCACTTCCTAAAGTAACTGTGCCTGTACCACTTAATGTTAAGTTACTTACTAAAGTATCAGTAGATGAATTAGCTCTGAAATTTAATGTATTGTTAGAACTGCTGTTCATAATTAAAGAAGCAGCAGACGATCCAACTAATAAACCACTACCTGTAACAGCCCCATTTATTGTTAATGAATGGCCATTTAAGGAAACAGTACCTGCTTCAATATATAAATTATGCACATTGGAAGTTGCCGTTAATGCTGGATAATAAGTGCTGGATAATATTGTAACATCAGATGTTGATGTAGGTACACTTAGTCCTGCCCAGTTTGTAGCTGTATTCCAGTCGGTTAAATGTCCAGATGTACCACCCACCCAACTATATGCTGAAGGCGATATAGTAAATGTGTATGCAGCAGAAGTCACTGCATTATAATTACTGGTAGCCGTTGCACTTGCAACTACCTGATAATGACTGACAGATGTGCCATTACCAATAGGTGCAGTGGCGGAAGGTCCATAAATTGTACCACTTATACCGGTATAACTTAACGTTGGTGTTGCATCACCTGTATAACTTATAGTTGATGGTCCTTGAGAACTTCCATTATAATAATAAGTTTGAATTCCTGATACACTAATAGTTGGAGTAGACTTACTCACTGTAAGTGTTGTATTGGTATTATTAGTAGCTGCGTTAAAATTTGCATCACCAGCATAAGCATATGTAATAGTATAAGCTGTAGCCGAGGCAGGAATACTACCAGTAGTATAAGTAATAGAGAATCCACCATTACCACCAGTTGTAGTAGTAGTTTGTGAAACACCATTAATAGTTACAGAAATCGTTTCACCATCTGGAGGATATACTGATCCTGCACTTACAGTTCCGCTTAGAGTTATAGAAGAAGTTCCATAACTAATGCTTTGACTTGAAGTAACACTACTGATTGCAGGTGTTGCTTTATTAACAATTATATATACAGTACCATTTGTAATTGAATTATAATCTGTACCATCAGTTGGCGTAAAGGTATATGTCTCTAAATCCGTACCTGCAGGTGGCAAAGTACTAGGTGTAGTATAAGTCCAAGTACCCGGTACTGTAGTACTGTTATAGGAAGCCACACCACCAGTCAAAGTAGAAGATGCAAGTGTCTGACCATAAGTAATAGCACTTGCAGTTGGTACAGTAGTAATAGATGGTGTTGCTTTAGTAATACTCACACTTACAACATTTGAATAAGCTATAGAACATGATCCACTGGATACTGACGCTCTGTAATAAGTAGTGGTAGTTAAATCAGCGGTAGTATAGCTTGCCGTTGTGCCACCAGTACCTGTTGTTACATTAGTCCAACCCGTACTTCCATCAGCAGATTGCTGCCATTGTATAGTACCCGTATATCCTGTTAAACCGATAATTGAAGTATTGGTATTATAAGTAACTGAAGTAGGTGATGCTGTTGCTGTGCCACCAACCGAAGCAGGACTAACAGTAACTGATGCCGTAGATGAATATGCAAGACTACAAGCGCCACTGGTTACTACCGCTCTATAATAAGTAGTTACGGTCAGATTTGGAGTAGTATATGTAGCAGATGTAGCACCAGATCCTGTTGTTACATTTGCCCAACCTGTACTTCCATTTAATGATGACTGCCACTGAATTGTACCTGTATAACTATTTAAAGTAATAGATGTATTGGTACCTGTACAGATGGAAGATGCGGTTGCAGTAGCTGTTCCTCCTACTGATGTAGGACTAGTAGTTACAGTATGCGTTGCAGTTAAAGGGGTGCCACAACCACTTATGCTGGTTGCTGTGGCGGTAATAACTGAAGTGCCTGTCCAGCCAGCAGCATAGGTAACTGTACCTGTATTGGCATTGAAGTTATTACCTGAGAAAGCCAATGTAGTAGCATCCAGACTATAACTGATTGTAATACCGGTTCCTGGAGTAGCTAAAGCTGTATAAGTTACTGAATTACTGCCCTGACAACGGGATGATGTAGATCCCAAATTGAATATAGGTGTAACCGGTTGTGCACCTACAGATACGTTTTGTGAAACGGATGAAGGACAGCCACTTGCATTGGTATAGCTATAAGTGATAGCAATTGTACCAATACCCTGACTGGTTATATTACCACTGTTATCTACAGTAGCTATGGCAGTATTACCTGATGCCCAGGTACCACCAGATTGACCATCAGAGAAAGTAGTGCCACCACCATAACAAATATTAGTTGTACCGATTATAGCTGGTAGTGCAGTAGATACATTTACGGTAACAGTTGAAGTAGCTGCTGTACCAGTACAACCATAAGCTGCAGGTGTAATGGTATAAGTAGCTGTTACAGGAGATGAAGAAGAATTGAATAGTGTACCGCTGATATTTCCTGAACCACTTGTTGCAATTCCTGAAAGACTAGATTGACTGGTAACATCTTCAGACCAGCTATAAGTTGTACCCGATATACCATTGCTGGTACCCGCTAAAATAGAAGTGATAGCTACTCCTGAACAAACTGACTGGGATGAAATTGATGCAGTTGCAACAGGAATTGGATTAACTACTATCGTTGCAGTAATAGCTGTACCAGGACAATCTGTTGTACTAGGACCCGTTGGTGTAATAGTAAATGTAACCGTAACAGGTGAAGTAGTTGTATTGACTAATGTCCCGGAAATGTTTCCAGAACCACTAGAGGCAACTCCGGTAACAGTACTTGTATTATCCCTGGTCCAGCTAAATGTTGTACCGGTGACACTATTGCTGGTGCCTAAAGAAATACTTGCTGCACTACCAGAACAAACCGACTGTGAAGAAGGTGTTGCTTTTGCTACTGGTGTAGGATTCACCATAATGCCAGCAGCGTTGGAAGAAGTAGCAGTACAGCCTCCAAAACTAATGGTAGCAGTATAATTGTTAGAAGTGCCCTGAGCATATACAGTACTTAAATTAGCACCTGAATAAGCCATACCGGTAGAGCCGGTATTAGTAGTCCATAAACCACCGGTTGGTGACCAGATTACTGTTGGTGACAACTGATAAGTAATGGCAATACTCCAGGAAGTAATAGTATTGGCATCAGTCTGACCACTACCGTTTTGGTTGGCAGCACTTAGTGTCCATGTGCCATCAGGTGTACTATACAATGAAGAGAATGTATTTACATTTGAAATATTGGTATGATTCACAAACAAAGTAGCATCAGGTGCATAAGTTCCTGATTGGTTGTTTTGAGTACCAGAACCTAATTTACCTGACCCGGCAGAACTGATAACTAAACCACTCATATTGGAATAAGTACCACCAGACTGATCTAATAAATTTAATATATTACCATTTGGTGCGGTAAGATTAATGGCTAAATCACTATTATGAGTGGTGGTAGCATTTAATGTAACTGCTACACCGGTTATTACAGCTCCAGATGGAATGCTGCTGATACTGATATTATTAGTAGAACTACTATAATAAGCAACTGATGTTGATACAGAACTTGAACCATTAGCTACTCCGGTAGCTGCAGTTACACTTGCTGTAAGTGGCTCAATTGAATTCTGACACATACTATAAGTGGTTGGATTTACAGTAGCTGTTCCAGGTGAACTGTTTACAGTTACAGTTGAATAAACTGTACTACCTGTACAACCATTAGCAGATGCAGTAATGGCATAAGTAACCGTAACAGGAACAGCCGAAGCTGTATTAGTCAGAATCCCGGATATTGGTGAAGCAGTACCGGAAGTACCTGTTGTACTACCTGTTTGCAATGTACCACAACTCCAGGTATAAGTAGCTCCGGGTATATTACCTGAATTTCCAAAACTTATATTTGTAATAGCTGAACCTGAACAGATTGTTTGTGATGAGGTTGAAACGGTAGTTTGTGGTTGAGCTGTTACATTTAATGATGTAGAACTCGAACCTGTACCTCCACTATTGGTAACAGCAATTACACCGCCAGGTGCAGCACCCACTGGTACAGTTATAGTAATAGATGTTTTGGAGTTTACTGTGTAAGTAGTAACAGTTACCCCTCCTATAGTAATTCCACTTACTCCACTAAAGCTGGTACCTGTAACTGTAACCTGAGATGCTTCACAAACTGCAGTTGAAGATGGATTATTTACCGTTGGAGCAGACACTGGGGCTAGATTACCCAAAACGAAATCAGCAGAAGTAGAAGTTGCTACCTGAACCCCGGTGGCTTGTGAGGTAGTAGAAGATGTATTTGAATTAGTTAAAATAGACCATCCACCTCCATAAATTGAATCTGCAATGTTATAAGAACTGTTACTGCTTGCACCTATCATTTCTGCATTGTTATAGGTAAACACTGGGGTAAGGGTTGTATAACCAGTAACCCCGTTGTTTGCAATAGTCCAGTATTTATTTAAATAATTGGAGGTACTGATACCTGAAGTTGCTAACCTAGGGTGTGCTCCTGCCGTTTCATGTACAGTTATAAATCCGGCACCGTTGGTAGAACCACCCACAAAACTGATCGTTGCAGGATCATAATAAGTACCATCACCCAATGGAAATGTTACTGAAGAAGTGGAAGCAGGTATGCCCATACTAAGATTACCGTTTACATAACTGTTACTTCCGGCACCTGTTATAGAACCTGCAGAGCCAATTGTTAAGGTATTGGTACTGGTGTTGATATTACCAGCCGTAAAGTTTAAAATACCATTTACAGTAGTATTACCATTCAGGTTAAGTCCTGAACTGTTTGAAGCAGTAAGATTCCCATAAGGTGATGCCGCTGATGCAATAGTTTGTGCAGAAGAACCATTATAAACAACCGTACTGGTACCATTCAGATTAATCGTACTGAAATTGGATGGGAAATTACTTGTTCCTACACCACCGGTTGTACCACTAATGGTTAAAGTACTTCCAGCTCCCAATGTTAAAGTACCTCCGGCAGAACTCCTGTTGAAAGTATAAGTTGAAGGTATGGTAAGATTAGCTCCTGCATTGATAGTAAAGTCATTAGAAACCACTGTTGCAGTATTTGATCCTGCCAGTGTAACAGTCGGGGTAGAACCGCTGCCATCTCCAATGATAACATATCCCAGATATGCATTTGTACCTGCTGTAGCATTAGCAACACTATTATTGGTAATAGTTTGAGTTGTACCTGCAGTTCCCAGGAATTTATAATTAATATCAGATGGTACTGTAGTAGCACCATTGGCACCAAATGTAAGGTTGCCTTTCATAGTAATATTAGCAGTTTCGCCTAAAATGCCGCCAAACAATGTAAAACCATAATTACCTGTTCTGCTGGAAGCGGAATCTATTGTAGTATTTCCGGCTACAGTTATATTACCAGGACCTGTAGCTATATATAAAAACCCATAATTTGCATTTGAGGTAGCTGAAGCATTAAGTGTAGCAGATAAATTACCCCCTACATTTAAATTAAATCCATTAGTAAAAAACTGAAAGCCTCCCTGACTGGTTGTTGTAACGCTTGGGTGGATAGTAAGATTATGACAGGAAATATTTCCGGTCATATACATATAAACTTCGCCTGCAGCAGTTAAACTAGGTCGTATTGTTACATCTTCACAAGCGGTAGGTACGTGACCTAATGACCAGTTGCTTGCCAGATTAAGATAAGCTTCACTGCCAGCAGATACAGCTCCGATCCATACATTGTTTGTATATGAACCACCACATGTTAAAGTGGCCTGACTACCTGTAACACCACTACCTTCACCTCCTGCATTAAATGCTGTTACCTTGTAGTAGTATAATGTACCTGCCACTAAATTATTGTCCGTAAAACTATTCACCCCTGCTTGTACCTGACCTTCCAGTGTATAAGTCACCCCATCAAGAGATGAATAAATATTATACCCAGCCTCGGTAGTTTGACTACTGGTCCAGTTGACAGTAATGGAGTTTGCTGAAACATTGGTAAAGCTAAGTGGAGAATTTACCGTACCCGGTGCAGTTGGAGTAACATTTATATTAATATTAGATACACTTACAAAATCCTCATTTTGTCCGGAATTACAATAAAAGCCAATATAGTATTCTGTTTGACCATTACCGGGCACTGTAAAAGTAGCCGTTCTGTAAAGAGGTGTAGTATTGGTTAATCCATTTGGTGTATAATTCAAAGTAGCTAAGTTAGTCAAAGCTGCTGTAGTAGCACTGGTGCCATAAAATACACTAAGGTTCTCTGAATAACCACCTGTAGCCTGATAAAAGCTAACTGTATAGGTTTGACCACCTGTAAGAAGGATTCCTGGTGTAACCGCCCAATGATTAGCAGCAGGATCATTATTTGAATTTGAGTTTAAATAATTATAGTCTGTAGTATAAGTTAGAGAATATGAATATGGACTTACAGGATTATCAGTTGAAATATGCCAGGTATTACCATCAGTTGTTCCGTTTATCTTCGTCCAGCAACTTGGTAATGAACCTCCAGTCACGTAGCCATTAGTTGTTGTAGTAGAAAAATCTGCTACTGAAAGACTTCCATAAGCCGAGAAGTTCTCACTATAAGGTACTGTACCTGCACCACAACCGGTAGTAAAGTTGCCAGTAACAGAAGTACTGGTACAACCAGTGCTATTGCCAGAATTGTAATTGCTAGCAGTTATACTATAATAGTATTTAGTATTCTGTTGTAATGAAGTCGGAACACTATAACTGGTGTTGGCTGTAGTAAAAGGTGAACCAGAAATCTGATTTGCAAAAGCAGCATCAGTTGCTATTGTAATAGCATAAGAAATACTGTTTTGAGTACCTACTGCTGGTGAAGTTGGATATGTCCAGTTGAAAGAAACCGTATTACCCGATGAATTAGCAGTTTGAGAAGGAGTACCTAAACCTGTAATGGCTGCCGCACAGCTAACAAAAGAATAAGTATAAGGACTCGTTGTTAAGTACAAAGGTGCAGTACCGGAACATCCACCACTGTTATAGGAGAATATAGTAATGGTATATCCGGTATTAGGTACTAAACTACTTAGAGAAACCAAAGTACTGACTCCAGCCTGAATTACCGTACCAGAACCTAATGTATTGCCTGCTGCATAGGTAGTCCCATTGGAAGGATTTACACCTAATGCTCCCTGACTAAGCACTACCAGATAACCAGCAGGATTATCAGCAGCTAAAGTAAATGAGCCTGACAATGCAGTAGAAGTAGCCGAAGATGTTACAAAATTGGTAGCCTGAGTAGTAGGTGTCTGACAAGGGAAGGTAGGTAAGAATGTAAAGCTACTGGTTACTGTTACTAAATTGCCACATACATCCGTAAAATTAACGGCATATTGAGTATAATTCGTTAATCCACTGGAAGGAACTGTTACTGTTATCTGATTAGCACTATTCACCGTAAAGCTTGCACTGGTTGAACCAAACAGTACACTGGTTGTACCGGTAAGGTTGTTACCGGTAATAAGCAGTTGAGTACCTGCAGAGGCCTGTGAATTACTTATAGTATAAGGTCCCGATGCAGGTATATTTATAGTAAGAGAAGCACCACTGGTAGCAGTTCCTGCTAAAGTAGTTACAGATACTGTTCCTGTAGTACTTCCCGCAGCAACGGTTGCAGTTATAGAGGTTGCACTATTCACTGAATAATTTGTAACAGCAGTTCCATTTACCGCAACACCCGATACATTGGTAAAATTAGTACCAGTTATAGTTAATGCATTGCTAACACCTGCACATACACTCATTCCGGTATAATTAGTAGTAATTGTTGGTGTAGCATATACCGTTATGGTATAATCTTCAACTTCTCCAATTGTTCCGTCTGCTGAACATGAATTTACATTAGTATAACTAGATCTTACTCTCATTCTATGTGTACCAGGATTAGCAGAAGCAGATATAGAAATAGTATTAGTATAAGGTGCAGTTATACCTGCTTCATTAGCAGAAGTATATACATTTTCACCTGCATCATCAAAACTACCGTTATCATTATAATCAATATATACTTTATAATAGTAATTATAGTGAGGTGCTACAGTGGAAGAATTGTTTAAAGAAAAGTTGTATGTACCACCCTGTGCTACACTAACCGAGGTGGTTGCTGATGGCGCATAATAGGTATAGGCTGCTGCTCCTGTACCACTGGCATTGCAGGCTGTAGTATTATTAATAGCAGTACTATTGATACCGGTAAAGGTTACATTAGTAATACCTTGACCATAAGTACCACAAGGATAACTTGATCCATTAGTACCATATACAGGAGTAGTACAATAACTATTAGTTGTTACACTACCTGTTATAGCACTACTGCTACAAATACCATTGCTGGCAGTTATACTATAATTATAAGTTGTACCCAAAGCTAATCCGCTTACGGTTAAAGTAGTTGTTGGATCAGATACAGAAAAAGGTGAACCCGAAATAGCTGTACCATTCTGCGTAACAGTTACAAAATAAGTAATGGCTGCTGCACCTCCATTTAATGCAGCTGCTGTCCAGTTAACCGTAAAAGAAGATACAGTAACTGAAGAACTACTAAATGTTGGTGGATTAGGACAGGTTGTAAATGAATAGTTGAGGGGACTGGTGGTATTATATAATGGTCCGCCTGAACATCCTCCGTTTTCCGAGAATATATTTAACTGATAAGCTGTATTGGGAGTAAGCCCGGTAATTTGTGCAAGTGTAGTAGATGGCGATACCTGCTCTACTGTACCATTACCTAATGAACTCGCAGCTGCATAAGTATTGCCATTTGATGGATTGGTATTCAAACTACCTGCACTTAATACCGAAACATAAGTAGATGGACTACTGGCTGCTGCAGTAAATGTTCCACTAAGTGTAGTGCTGGTTACAGTAGGTACAAATACAGTTGGCTGATTAGCCGGTGTTGTACATGGTAGTAAAACAGTAACAGTAAATGAACCTGCATTTACCGAATTACCACAGGCATCTGTAAATGTTATATTACCAGTAGTTGCACCAGTCGGTACTGTAACAGTAATAGAAGTACTGGTATTGGCAGTAGAGGTAGCTGCTGTACCATTGAAATAAACCGTATTGATATTTGATAGATTAGTACCGTTTATAGTTACACTTACTCCGGCATACCCACTTCCTGCAGGATATCCACTGGTAGGCACTAATCCACCAGAACTATTTACAGTAGATGGATTATTAACCGTGATGATAATATTTTGTCTTGGAGAACTTTCGCAACCACCACCTGATTCAGTTACCCATAAACTGGTAGTAGCACTAACCGAAGTAGCATAATTAGTGGCAGTAGAACTTTGCAAAGGAGAACCAGTTGCTGAAAGTGCATACCAGTTGAAAGTAGGCGTGCTGGCACCACTGGTAGAAGTTACAGTTGCAGTAGAATTTACACCCGCACCACATTGTGAACCATTCGCTACTGTAGGTACCGAAGGTATTGGATTAACAGTTATAGCTGATGCCGCCAAACTATTGGTACAACCTGTACTGGCATTAGTGGCTATAGCAGTATAAGTAACCGATACTCCGGTACTGCCGGTATTAGTAGGTGTTACTGTTGCTCCAGTAGCTCCATTATTGGTACCACCAGTAGCTACATTTGTTCCACCTGCACCAGTATTACTCCAAGTCCAGTTGTAGCTGGATGTTTGATTTGTGCCAACCTGACCCGCAAAAGTAATATTCGGTCTGGAAGTAGAGGTTGTTGCTGTAGGGTTTGTAGTATAAAAACTGGAATTACTGGTAGTTACATAAGCATAAGAAACAGAATTATAACTAGTTGTAGTATTATAAACTACTGCATTACTGGCAGAATTATTTCCAGTAGCTCTTATGTCAACAATAATATTTGAAGTGCCATCCCAAGTAAATGGAGTACTAAAAGTAATTGATGAAGCAGAAGCTTTACTTGACGAAGTATATACTGTTTGTATCCCTGAAGTTACAAAAGTTGTAGTTGCTGCTGTATTAGTAGTTAGACCTAAACTAATTGAATATGTAGTTGCATTTATACTGGCAGCAGAAACAGTACTGAAATTTATTGCTGTAATATTTCCTGCAGTAAGTCCCATAGCCGTTAATTCACTAGCTTTAAATAAATATTGTTGCCAGTCCTGATAATTCCACACCGCAAATGGTGTTGGATCAGATGTTGTAGTATTATTAGTTGTTCCAGTTCCAGAAGCGCTTGAAGTACCCGCAGATGAAGGAATACTTGTTGCATTCAATGTTACCGTACTACCACTACAAACACTGCTAGATGGTGAAGTTGTAGCTGTAGTTACAACTGGTAATGGATTTACAATAAAACTGGTACTTTGTGTGGTTACACAACCGGTAGTACTGTTGGTGGCTGTAACCGTAATAGTTTCGCCTGAATTTGAACTGCTTTCTTTATGATAAACTGTGGTAATATTATTATTGGCATATAATGTTGTTGTACCCGCATCTGAGTACAAATCATCTCCATTACCACCGCTCCATAAGAAAGTATTATAATCACCCGGATTACCCAATACTGTAGTTAAGGTCTCTACACTGTTTACACAGGTATTGGCCGATGATTTGGTTATAGTTACAGCAGGCGCAGTTGAAACCACCACCCCACTTCCGGCATTTGGTATTTGTGTTCTTGGACTTTCACAACCACCTGAAGGCGTTACTGATACATATAAATAGTTTTTAGTAACTCCGTCATTTACCAGACCCATACCCGTTGTATAGGTAAAATTGCCATTAGTACTGGTACCAATAGCAGTACCACCAGATGATGCGGTATAAAAATTATAAGTAGGTATGCTCGCACTGCTTGTTGCATTGAATATGGCCTGACTACCACACTGTGCAGCAGCCGTACCATTATTAGCAGGTGCTGTTGGATATGGATTTACATTTATTGGAGTAGCTATTGCCATACTACCACTACATCCGGTGCTGGCTTTGGTAGCAATAGCTGTATAGGTAACCGATGTTTGGCTGCTACCACTATTAATAGGTGTAGCAGTTGCACCTGTAGCACCATTATTGGTACCACCAGTAGCTACATTGGTTCCACCAGCACCAGTTGTACTCCATGTCCAGTTGTAGTTGGAAGTAATATTTGTAGAAACGGTTACACTCCAATTATAAAAATAAACTCTTGTACCACCAGTAGTAGGATTCCCATCATATCCATTACCTGTAATGGTAAAACCATTACCTCCTGAATAAGGGTATGAATAAGTTGATGCTCCTCTGTTTATAGTACCACTATAACCAATATAGTAATATGAGGCACCGGCAGGTATACTAAACCCTAATGGTACAGTAACCGGAGTTGTAGTACTTCCACCACTAAATGTATAAGAGGTAGATGCAACTACAGACCCTGAGGTGTTGTACAATGTAAAAGTTATTGCTCCGGCAGCATAAGGATAAACATTAATTGAATTGATAGTAGCAGCATTTGTACTACTAAAATACATAACATAAGTTGAAGCTGTTGATATACCAGTTAAATTAGCAGATGCTTCAGATACAGGACCAACATTAAATGTTGTTGGTGTCGTTGCTGTTCCATTCAATGTTACCGTACTACCACTACATACAGTAGCAGGACTAGCAGTTGCTGTGGTTACTGTAGGATTAGCATTTACAGTAGGTAATGTTGCCGTATTGTTACTAACCGGAGTTAATGGGCAACCACTGGTGCCGGTAATATTGATGGAAGTGATTGTTACAGTCTGACCGCTATTTGCAGTACCTAATGCAATGGTACTAAAACTACCGGTACCACCGCTTCCGGTAACACTAGCTGTTTGTGTACCTGATGTGCCACCAACAGTATAATTAACTGTTTGTAATACATTCAAAATACCATTTAATGTAATAGTAGCTGTTCCATTAGTACATAGTGAAGTTGAACCGGTTGAAGTACCTGTTAAAGTAGGAAGAGAATATACAGTAGGCAAACTGGCTGTGTTGCTACTAACAGGTGTAATACTGCAATTTGGCGTTACATCAGTCCTGGCAATACCAGTAATAGTAATGGTCTGTCCACTATTCGCTGCAGTCAGTGCTATGGTATTAAAACTAGCGGCCCCTCCACTTCCAGTTACAGAAGCAGTTTGTGTTCCTGAAGTTCCTCCAATTGTATAGCTGATGGTTTGAGCCACGTTCATCAGGCCACTTAAGGTAATAGTGGCAGAACTACCACTACACAATACAGAGCTGCTGGCACTTACACCCGAATAAGTAGGTGATGTATTAACAGTAACCTGAACAGGAGTTATAGATGCCAGACTTTGAGTAGTATTTGTTTGACCACAGGTATTATTGGTAGCATATCCCACACAGAAATAATATCTTGTTCCTTCACTACCTGTAGAAGGTGGAATGTATGTACTATTGGTGGCTCCACTGATGGAAGTTGCTCCACTCACTGTATTGCTATTGGTAGTATTATAATACCACTGATATTGTGCTGTATAAGAACCTGTACTACCTGCATTGGTAATATTAGCTGTTAACTGGCTTGCACCACTTGCACATACAATCTGTATGCCATTTGGTGTAAGACTATTGCTGGATGGACATTCTGCTGCTGCATTAGAATTCCAGATAGCATAAAGCGTATAACTGCTGGAAGTTCCCATAGTATAATTGCCACCATCAGCATAAGCAATAACAGGAGGAGTAGCATTAGCATTTCCTGACGATGAAGCCCAGCCACCAAATGTATATCCGGATTTTGTGTATGTATTGGCATTTAAAGTAGCAGAAGCACCTGTATTTATACTTTGATTTGCCATGCTACCACTACCACCATTTGCATTGAATATAACGCTGTTGGTATTGGGTGACCATACTGCATAAAGATTTGTAGCAGTTGTAATGTTTAAAGTGTTGCCGGCAATATAAGCAGTACCACCACTTGGGCTACCGGTACTACCACTAGTATTGGTGTACCAGTTAGCAAAAGTATAACCGGTATTTACAAGGCTACCGGTATTACCCAACACCGTTACAGATGCATTATAACCGTATGCATTACCATCGGTTGGTACCGAACCACCTGTACTTCCGTTGCCGTTATAAGTAACTGAAAGCGAAGTAATATTAAATGTTTGTGCATTGGATACTAAACTACTTCCGTTTTGTACTGTCACAGGCGCAGATCCTGCAGTAGCAATATCCGCAGCATTTATATATGCTGTCAGATAAGGTGTTCCACCACCAGGATAATAGGTAGTAGCCCTTGGCTGACCATTCCAGTAAACAATGCTTACTCCGTTTATAAAATTTGTTCCATTAACTGTTAATGTAAAACCAGTACTACCATATACTGCTGATACAGGGCTAAGAGATGTTGTAGTAGGTGTACTTGCAGATATATAACTGATAATGACCTGTCCTGTACCTCCAGCGCCACCTGCTTCATTAGTATTATAATTTGCACCTCCACTACCACCTCCACCAGGTGTAGTACCTGCAACCCCGGCTAAGCTAGATGCAGTTTCTGTTCCACTAGCTCCAGCACCACCAACATAGGCAGTTGAAGTACCAGTACCACCAGTACCACCAGTAGTAGCAGTAAGTGAACCAGATCCGGCTCCACCTGCACCTGTATTTCCTGCACCACCACCACCAGCTCCACCAGTTGCTTCTACACCTCCAACATAACCTACAGAACCTGCACCACCAGCATAATGAGTTGTAGCAGAGCCCGCAGCTCCGCCAGTTCCGGCTGTTCCAGTAGCATTTGCTCCGGTAGTTGTAGTACCACCACCACCTCCTCCTCCGGCAGCAGTTATGGAAACTCCTGTACCGGTAACTGAAGAAGAACCACCAGTACCACCTGTACTACCTGCAGTAGTACCTGCAGTACCAGCTGCACCTATAGTAACTGTTAAACTTTGAAGCGGTGTTACCGAAAAGGTTTGTCCTGCAAAGGCGCCACCGCCACCGCCACCGCCGGCAGATTCATAAGTACCCCCATTATTTACTGTACCACCGCCGCCGCCGCCGGCACCCCAACAGGATATAGTAACAGAGGTAACCCCTGCAGGTACCGGCCAAGGCGATGAAGGGTTAAGAACTGATGTAGAAATGGGAGTATATACTAAAGTTAATGTTGTAGTAGTTGATGCAAGGGTGAATACCCCTGTATAAGTTAAATTAGATACAGAACCCACTACCATATTAGCTACAGATGGTGCTGCGCCTGAAGTAGCAAAATTGGCAATAGTCCAGGTATAAGAACTGGTATTATTAAATCCAGAAAATAAAGTACCATTTACATTAATAGTAAATGTACCCACACTAGGTGTACTGATAGTACCGGTAGTAGTTATATTATCGGAAGTAGATGACCCAGATATATCGCAGCTATAACTACCTCCACCACTAAAAGTTAAAATACCACTAGAGCTTATAGCACCTACAGTCCCTGTACCACCTGGGCTAATTACGCCATTATCGGTAATAGCACCGGTTATAGCAGTAGACGAACCAGTTGCAAGAGTTGCCCCACTGGCTATAGATATCCCTCCGGTACTGGATGATAACGAACCTGTTACATTCAATGTACCGGATGTAACAGTAGTAGCACCTGTATATGTATTTGTACCCGAAAGTATGGTGGTACCTGTTGTATTAGTAATACCCCCGGTACCGCTGATAGCACCTGCAAGGGTTAAAGTATAGGTATTTGAAGCAGGATTAGTAGCCAGATTATTGCTACCTAAAGCAATTGGTGAATTTAATGTACCGGATGCTCCGCTGGTATTAAAAGTATATCCTGTAGTATTAATTAAAGTACTATTGGCTGTTACCACACCTGAAATGGTTACATTCTGAGCAGCAGCAACTGTACTGGAGAAATTAGCAGCATACAAAGCAGTATTTGGCCACGCAGTACCATTTCCGGCACCTGTCCAGGTAGCTGCTACTGTACCCCAGTCCTTATCACTTGAACTCCATATATTACCAGTCTGATTGGCAGCATTATTACCATTCCAATAGTAATTAGTTGGTGCTACAATTGTTTGTTTACCATAAGCAGATAATGATCCCGAAATTGTAGGTGCTGTACCCCATGTAAAAGTAAGGGCACTTGGCGTTATATAGTCACTTGTAGTTGCTCCGACTGCAACATTGGTAGTTATAAAAAAGTAATAAGTATTGGCACTAGCACTTCCAATTACTAAAGAACTGGTAACCGTATGCGTACCGGCTCCTAAACTGCTGGTAATAGTAGATCCATATTGTGTAGCACCTGTTAAAGAGTTGGAAGTATTATACCAGATTTGAAATTGAGTAACATCAGTTGCGCTGTAACCAGAACTGGTGGTAAAGGCTATAGAGCTTACTGTACAAGATGTAGAACCGGTAGAAAGCAGAGAAAACCCATAAATTGGGGCCAGCGACTGACCTTGTACAATATTGCCAGCAGCAACTGCATTGGTAGAACCTTCAGTAACTGTTCTTGTAGCAAAAACTTTATTATTACCTAATAGCAATGTTGTAATAAATAATGCTGCAACCATCAGTTGTTTTACTCCTTTCTTTATACTCAAACTGTTCCAGACAGAAACTGCCGTTAATAGTGCAGTGTTTACATTTGTGCTGCCAATGTTTCTTGTGTACATCTTCGTCATATTTCAAAATTTAATTTCTATGTTGTTAGTCAGAAAGTCAAAAAGTCGTCTGACCGATCTATAATTGTCGAATTGTTCTATTTGTTACTGCTTCCAATTCTTAATTATTATTTTTTCCTTTCCTGCTTCTACTGTATTTTTCAAATATCGCCCTGTATTCAACTCTTAATTATTAATTCATAATTACTAATTAAAAATTATCCCGTAACTTTTTCATTTGGCTTTGCATCTTCCAGTACTTACCGGAAAAAATTAATTGTTAGATTTTAACTAATAAGAATAAACATTATCCATAATCTGTAGTCAGATGACCATTCATTATATTTTAATCTTTATTCTTATTATAACTGAATGTAAGTCCACTATTCTACTTTCAGCTATACAGTTTTAGTTTTGATTATCAATCATTGTCACTATAAAATTCACTATAATTTAACCTGAATTTCATTCTTAAACAATAAATTTGAGATTGCAAAATAAGAGATATAAAATACTGACCAAATTTATTTTCATAATTCTATTATAATTAATTTTAAGCTATTTTTTTTATTTTAATTAAATAATACAGCATATACAAATTGACATTTTCAATTAATAAATTACCAAATAAAATATATGTACTAAAACCCTAATGATGTATTTTCCTGGGTTATTCCTTTAAATCAATAGTATTCGCTATTTATTTAAAATAATATTTTGTAGTATTCAACTAAGCTTATTCATTACCCTTTCCTTAGAAATGTTTACTAAAATTGGTATTGTAAAACAGTCATTAAATAGGTTTAATAATACTTTGGCTATACCCAATACTAAAATAGCCTGCAGATTATATATCTGCAGGCTATTTCAATATGCCCTTATATTATACTGCAATTCTGGTAAAAAGTGTTTATGATTTAATCCTCGAAATAGTGTACATTGTATTGCTCACAACTTACTATGTATTCATCACGATTCACGATGACTTTTCATAACTCACTAAAATAATGCAGCTTTTCGAAACGAAGTAAGTATAAATATCTATCCTGGTACTACTACCGATATTACTGCACTTACCTGACCTATTACTTCATCGCCTTTAAAGAACCAGGCACGGTATTCTCTTTTCTCCGGTTGCCCAGCCACCATATTCGGGCGGGTATCGGTATAGCTTGGTTTATTAATCTTGTCCAGCAAGGTGAAACCGGTTTCTGTTCCTCTCCTGCATTCCAGCCTTATACCATCGTTTGTGCCCCTGGTATATTTAATCTGAGCATTACCAGCTACCACTTTTCCAGCTAATATTGGCATCACATCGTCCTCAGCAGACCTGGCCTCTGCTTCAGCACCAATAATTCCTAAAGCCCTACCTATATCATCGGTATAAGCGGAACTGAGTTTAATTTTCTTTGCTATTTTACCTGCCCTGGTAAAAATACCCGGAGGTACTGCCGGAGGAGCAACACCTACTACAGCTAATACCGGTACATCTATAACATCGGTACTTGCCGGACCATTTCTTAACGAAACCTGATAGGTTACACACTGATGTTCAAAAGTTTTGGCAGCCTCTGTCAATACCAGACAATACATGAAAGCCAGTGTATCGGCAGCCTGACTTGCCTTTTCTTCTGTTGAAATACCCAGCTTCGTAGCCAGCGCAGGCGTTAGAATGTTATTAAAATTACTTAACCAAACACCTCTTTGTGCATTCCCATTTGGGATGAAAGAACTCTTTTTCATACATTTTTGTTTTTTGTTTTGAATAATTAAATTTATATCTGTTTATTAATTCCTATTTTTTGACTTAACTTGTTTAGCTGAATAAATACTTTATTTGAAAGATAATTTACCCGGAAATTTATCCATAATACTTTTTTTTCAACCTCAATTATATATAATGCAACCTTACATCTTTTGATTGTAAGTCATAATCATTTGTTTTGAACTCAGATTAATGTTTTTTAAACCCATCATAACAGTATTACAAACCACATTATAGTTTTTCTTACTTAGAATAAATAAAATGTAAGTTGGAAAACTATGTTTTGAAGTTACAATACCTTTTTTGGGAATTACATAAAGTATATTGAGGAATAATTTTGCAGCAATCCGAATTCAAAACAAGGAAAAATAAATCACAATTAGTTTTTTACCGGGAACATTTACTATAAATATTGTCGGAATAATACTATTATGAGTTATTCATAAACTAATGTAGATTTCAATAGTTTATTTTCTTGTCAGAACTCTTTGTTTATTCTTTCCAATCAAAGTATTCCGCTCTACAACCAGCCCATCTTAATCAGAACTTCTGCCATCCGGTTTTACAATCTGTTTGCTTTAACTGAATGACAGATCAAATTTTGCTTTAATTATTGGATTATACTATTCAGAGGGATAGCTTGCAGTAAAAAAGGGATAAGTTATACAAAAAGGGGCTGAAAAGCAAGAAAATAAGGCAAAACGAATGCTTTACAATACCAGTTTCAGATGATCATTAATGGCAATACGGGCTTCATCTGTAAAAGATCCCCCTATTGGCAGAAAAATGCCATCAATTTCTATCTCCAGCAGCAAATTGTGTCCGGTAATTTTATCTATACTGATAATATAAGCATCGTGTATCTGTACAAAAAACTTTTCGGGCACACTTCTCAGTATATTGACCAATGTATTTTTAAAGGAATAAAAATGCTTTTCATCGCTTTTCAGTTTAATTAAAATGGAATTTTTCACATAAGCATTCCCTGCTCTGAAATACAGAATATCGCTGAGACTGATTTTCTTATGCAGATAATGATGCTCTTTATTTCTATCCACTATCGGTTCGCTTTTTCCATCAATACCCAGTTGCATCACTTTCCAGAATATGGATTTGAACTTGCAAAGTTTATACACTCTGTAAGGTTCCGTAAATTGCAGGGAAAACAATATCTGTTTGTAGTTATTATCATTTGTTTTCATCAAGGGTATAAAGGGAAATGTATTGACAAATCCCTCCAGATTTTCAAAGCCATTATATACTATCATCAACAATACAGGAATATAATATTCATCATGAATATATTGGGCAATTTTCAGACCTTCTGTATCATCTTCGGGCTTGTAGATACTGAGTATAATAATATCGGGTAAATGATACCTGATAGCCTGCACCACATGGTTATACACTTTTGTAATTCTGTTTACCTGATAATGATAAGTTACCAGAAAATCTTCCAGCAATTCAGCTCCCATTATATCATCATCTATTATCAGAATTTTTCTGTCTTCATTCATACAAAGCAATTAAGGTTTAATACAGACAATATTGTTTATACATGTCTGTAAAATGTCCATCATTACCGCTTCTGACAAAATGTGCTTTTTAATTATCCGGGTACATAGCAGGCGCTTCGGCAGAACAAAGATGGTTCTTTATTTTAACTTCAGGATATGACAGTTGTCAGGTTTTTTAATGCAAGCTATTTGCTGTTAGCAAATACACAAGTCCCTGAAAGAGTAAAATCTTTCAGGGACTTTTTGTTATGAAGAATAATACAATGAAAATGTATTTTGTAATGTGTTAGTAGCAGCAGTAGCAACTTTTTTTGCCACACACATAACCTTTCGGTCTTTCGATAAACTCAAGGACTATCAAAGCGCACTAAAAAAACAGGAAGGGCAGCAACGGAGGCGATCAGAGCAAAGCAGAACGCCCAAAGTCAATTTGATAATGAATACAAATACAGCTTTTAGTTTAATACAAAAAGGCAAGAGTCAGCAAATAAAATAATCCGAAAACCTTACAATTCAGAAAATCCCAGTTATGATAGTATTTTTAATGATTTAATAATACGGATATTGAAGTACAAATAATACTTTTGTTATTATGAAATATACTATAAACAGAAAGTATCTGCTGATATTTTCATTGCTTGTCAGCCTGCAAATGGTAGCACAAACCAATAATAATGTACCGACATCCACACCCAATAAACCAAAGCTGGTAGTGGGTATTGTAGTGGATCAGATGCGATGGGATTACCTGTATCGTTTTCAGCCTTTCTTTAAAGATCATAACGGCTTCAGCCGTTTAATGGATAAAGGGTTTAGTTGCGAAAATACATTTGTCAATTATCTGCCTACCGTAACCGCTGCCGGTCATGCCTGTATTTATACAGGATCGGTGCCTGCCATACATGGTATTACAGGTAATAACTGGTGGGATAATTATCAAAAAAAAGGGATATACTGTACGCAGGATGATTCGGTAAAAACTGTTGGCAGCAATACCGCTGATGCGGGTAAAATGAGTCCTAAAAATTTATTAACGACTACCATTACCGACGAACTTCGTCTGGCCAGTAATTTTCATAGTAAAGTGGTTGGTCTTTCCTTAAAAGACAGAGGTGCTATAATACCTGCCGGTCATTCGGATACTTCGGCCGGGCATGTAATGAATGCTGCATTCTGGTACGATGGACAAAGTGGCAATTTCATTACAAGTACTTATTATATGAATGAATTGCCGGTATGGTTGCAGGATCTAAACAACAGGAAACTGGTGGATTCGTTTTATACACAAAACTGGAATTTAGCACTTCCAAAGCAGGTATACGATAAGTTCTGTGATAAAGATGAGAATCCATACGAAGCCAGAATGTTTAATAGCCAATCATCGTCGTTTCCTTATAATCTGGAAAAATATATAAGAAAAGATTACAGCAAAATAAGTGGCACTCCTTATGGCAACGATCTGTTGCTGGCAGTGGCTAAACAAGCCATTGATGCAGAACAGCTGGGCAAACAGGAAACTACTGATTTCTTAGCACTCAGTTTTTCAGCACCCGATTATATAGGACATTCTTTTGGTCCTAATTCATGGGAACTGTTCGATAGTTATATCAGGCTGGATGCTACTATTGCCAGTCTGCTGAATTATTTAGATCAAACAGTAGGCAAAGATCAGTATACAGTAGTATTAACGGCCGATCATGCCGGAGCTCATATTCCTGAATTTTTAGAAAAGCATAATATTCCTGCGGGCAGAGAGAATGATAAAGACCTTATGAATGAACTGAATACTGCCATTGCAGGCAAGTATGGCGTGGCCGACCTGGTAACATCGGTAAATGATTTTGATATCTATCTGAATCACGAAGAGATAGCCTATATAAAGAAATATGTCAGCAATACGATAGACCTGGATGAGGATAAACTGAAGGACTTTATTAGCGATTACTTACTGAGGAAAGATGAAGTGTTGCGTGTTGTGGATTTTAAAAATGTGAACACTGTTCCATTACCATCTACTATCAGGGAGATGCTGAATAATGCATACAACCCGGTTCGTAGCGGCGATCTGGAGATTATTATGAAGTCGGGGGTTATGTCTTCGTATGGTAAAACGGGTATGAGCCATGGAGTATGGTACAATTACGATACACATATACCATTGCTGTGGTACGGGGCAGGTATCAATCAGGGTACCACCAACAGACATATAGATATGACTGATATAGCACCTACGATTGCTGCATTATTAAAAATACAACCACCGAGTGGATCTATTGGAAAGGTAATTTCTGAAGTGATAAAACCATAGTTGAATACAAGCTATCAGCCTTTAGCTTAATACAAAAACCGTAATAAAGAATACAAAGAGAAAGAATTCAGGAGAATATATATAGTTGATGTTTCTGTATTAATCTAAGTACTGTTAAATTTCCAATGTATTTGATTAACTCACATTACGCAATAGAGATTAATTGAAATTCGTTTTTAGATAAAACGTGAAGAATGATTTGGTAGATATTTATACTGACTATTTGTTATCGTCAAGTAGTTTAACAACATCAACAGGTCTTTCTAATTTATTGGATGGTTAAATCAGCCACGATAAGATAACAAGGTTTCTATCCAATAATAACTTTGTTCCAAATTTTTGTGGGAAACAGTGAAGCCTATGTTTAAGGATCAACAAAAAAAAGGAGGATGATACAGTCGGGGAGTTGTAGCTGGCATGCAGCGATTTAAACCTATCATATGAACAGATCACTACAATCTACAAAAAACGGTGGGGAGTAGAGGTATATCATAAATCCACAAAAAGCAAAGCAGGTTTTGCTAAATCACCAACTAAAACAATCAAAACACAGATTAATCATTTTATGCTGTCCGTGATAGCTTATGTAAAACTGGAAGGATTAAGAATAGCAACAAATTTGAATCACTTTGCCATGAAAGGTAAAATCTATCAGGCTGCTTTAAAAGCAGCATATCAGGAACTTCAAACATTAAAAGCTATAAATATCCCATTAGCTTAAGTTGTATGACTTCTGCGTAATGTGAGTTACTTAATTAAACAACAATAATAAAAATGATTGATCCTGAAGAACATCAATCAAAACAGAAATAAGTTTACCCGATTTTAATGCTTCTATTGATTAGAATATTATCATATTTGTAGCTCTAATTAGTTCAATGTATGAGTAAGTCTCTCCTGTTAAGTATAGTATTGATTGTTTTTGGTTTAAACTGCAAGGCAGCCGACGAGTTTGTGGATGGAATCATCATCACCAACCACCTGGATACTGTTCATTGCAAAATACTGGTGCCAAAAGACTTTGGCAAGTTCAATGAGCCGGAATTATTCCTGAAATGCACGGCACTCGATAGCCTGGGCAAGAAAATAAAGTATAAACCCAACGATATAATGGGATATGAATTTGTATATCAATCCAAAAGATACAGACAATACTCCATTCAGACAGAAGATGATGGCAAAAGAATGTTTGTATGGAAAAGGAATTCGGGCAAAAGAGTGAATGAATACTATTATTACAGCTTCAATACTTCGGACCATGCCAAAGGCGCCATGGGAAATCTGTATGAAGTATATGTACTGGAAGATGCTGATACCAAGGAAACTGTTGTACTGACCAAAGGTGGTGCCTGGGGAGTGAATTACCGTTCGCAACTAAAGAATTTCTTTCAGAACGATAAAAAGGTATTGAAAGTAATGGTGAAGGATGTAAAGGACTTTCATGATATAGATAAATTTGTAGTGGATACAAACAGTGAGTATTAAACCCTGATTAATTCCAGTAGTGATATGTTGGTAATAAGATCCATATTCATCTTTATACTTGCCGGACTATGCGAAATTGGAGGAGGCTACCTGATATGGCAATGGCTGAAAAGCGGTAAACCATATTGGTATGGCATTTTGGGTGGAATCATTATGATACTATATGGTGTAGTGGCTACCTGGCAACCCTCCAACTTTGCCAAGGTGTATGCAAGCTATGGAGGATTCTTCATAGTTCTATCGCTTTTATGGGCATATAAGTTCGATAAATATTCTCCTACAAAGTACGACATCATAGGTGCACTGATTGCATTGGGAGGAGTATGTATTATTTATTATTCTCCCAGAAACTGATGCAAGCTGTTAGCTATTGGCCTTTAGTTATCAACCTGGTGTTATTGGTATTTGCTAAAGACTAAAGACTAATACCAAAAGACAAAACAAAAGGCCCACCCAAAAGGGCAGGCCTTACAATTAAGACAACTGAGAAAAACAAGACCTATTTTAATTCATTTTTTGTAGTTTGTGCTGAACTAATTGAATACATCAGCAAACAATATCTGATAATATTCAATCTTCAGATTCTGAAGATATATACCGTAAAAGAAGGACTATATTAGAATTTATAAACTGCAGCTACCAGTGCACTGAAAGTACTTTTGGTACTGGTACCATCCGACTTCCAGAAGATTCCTTCAGAAGCATTATCATAACGGATCTCCGGCACAAGCGTTAAACAATTATCTATCTTCCAGATGGCAGATAAAGTTACATCATACACATTAGCACCGGTCACACTCACCGGTACTGTAGAAAATGCTGCATGATTTAATTTAATACCGTCTTTATCGGAAAGATATTCTCCTCTTAAAGTATATCCTAACTTAGCAGTAGGATCGTAGTTTAAATAAATAGCTGAACCCCACCAGTTATAACTCTTATCGGCTTCTACTGTCTGAAAGGTTCCGTTATAACCAATACCCCATTTGCTGCTCAGTGTACCATTCACCACTAAATCAACCTGTGATAAGCTCTTATACATTCCATAACCTGTACCCGGATTAAGAATATAAGGAGTACTAACACCATAGTAACCCTGATAATTTAAAAACTCTTTCCATTTACCATCTTTAGTAGTATGTGCCAGTTGACCCAGCAATACCTTGGTAGAAGATTCAGTAGTAGAAAAGTCGGTAGGATTAGCCAGACCAACCATATAAGTCCAGTTGGAATCGATGGTTACATCGGCTTTAATACCTGTATGAAAGAACGGACCAAACGAGAACATATAATCCATACTATAGTTACGGTTGCTGTAAGCATCCAACACTTCGTACCCAACATGTGTACCCCATTTACCTAATGTGAATTTTACTTTACTGCAAGCCTGGTAAGTCATATAAACCTGCTTCAATGCAAATAGGTTGTTTTTATTGGCAGTGTCGTTGTACGAGAATTCAGCAGCTCTTCTGCCAAAACCAAGATCCACTGTTACACCGCCTTTACCAAAACTATGGTCACCTCTTACAGATGCCATACCCAGTTCAAATGAATTCTGAGAATTGGTAAAACTGGTGTAATTGTTTGTGGCACCATTAAAATTGTAACGATAATACCCGTCTACCGATCCGGTAATAGCTATTGGAGGTGGAGCTACTACGTGAGCCGCAGTGTCTTTTTGAGCAAAGGCTCCAAGCACAACAGCCATTAAGAGGCTTACTGACAATGTTTTCTTTAACATAAGTATTATTTTTTGGTTACTAAATGACTAAACAGAATGCATTTAATTAAAATATAATTATATATAATATATTGCACTCAATTAATTTTATATATATAATTGTATATATTAATATATATCCATTGCAAATATATATGTAAATATAACTTAAAATGCAATTACGTATACATATTATTTTATCTAATATAATTAAAATAAATGAATATAAGAATTAATAGTCAGCTGTTTAATATTATCAATTTGAGCATAGTTTTGATATGTAGATAAGAAATTTATTCAAAAAACCAATATACAATTATTTTTACAGCTTAGATGAATATTTATCAATACAGAACCATAATGAACAGGAAGATAATATTTTTAATGACTACAGCATTAATATTTCTATTTAGTGCCGGTATACATGCTCAGACTATCAGCCCACTGGTAGGAGAAGCCATCAGAGCATTCAGAAACAGTGAATTTGAAACAGCCAGGGAAAAGGCCGACAAAGCTATATTGTCGGGCAACTATTCCATGACTCAACGAAGGGATTTATACTATATAAGAGGTTATGGTTTATTTCTGGTCAGTAACTATCCTGAAGCACTGAAGGACTTTGATATGGTACTGGACATTAAAGCGAATGATAAACAATCGCAGCTTTTAAAGGCAGAATGCTATTATTACGAAAATAAATTCGACAGGGCAATAGAAGAATTCTATAATGCAGAGAAGTTATGGAAAAGTGCGGATGACAATTACAATAATATGGCAGCTTACATCAAATCGATGAGAGGTAAATGCCAGTATAAATTAGGTAAATACGAAGTTGCCTTAAATGAATTGAATAAGGCTGCATTGCTCGATAGTACCGTAATGGATATATGGGAAACCTTTGGAGATGTAAACTTTACCCTGAAGAATTATGACACATCCATATATTTCTTTTCAAAGGCAATAGAACTGTATAATAAAAACAATGATAATTCCATTTACAGCTGGGTGGAAAGAGGTAAGGTATACGATTCACTGGATAAACAGGATGAGGCCATATTAAATTTCAAAGAAGCCATCCGTATTAAATCATTTGAAAGAGAACCTTACTGGCTGGTTGGTAAAAGCTATGAGAAGAAGAAGAAGATAGATTCCAGCCTGATATATTTCCACGAAGCATTAGCCAGAACAGACTCGGAAGATGTAGAAAGTATGAAGCTGCTGAACTGGGAAATAGGATACATGTATAAAAAGAACGACAAATTTGATGATGCCATAACCTATTTTCAGAAAGCCCTGAAGATTGATGACCATTATAAAGAAGCTTATGCCGATATGGCGGATTGTTATGTGGAAAATAAACAATATAAACAATCTATAGAGCCTTATCAGAGAGCCATTTATGTATATCAGCAGGATAAAAAAGATAGTTTAATACTGAGTAGTCTTTATCTGAAACTGGGTGATGTGTATATGAAAACCAAGGATCAGTCGAACGCTAAAGAAAACTATCTGAGTGCATTGAAATGGAATAAAGGAAATAACAATGCCAGTATGAACCAGGCCAATGTGTTGTATGCCAATAAGAAATTTAAAGAAGCTATTCCGTTCTTTAAGAAAGTTATAGACAATCCAGTTCCTGCCGAACCAGTTGTAATGCAGGAAGCCTATTATAAACAAGGTATGTGCTACCTGGATTTTAAAGATACAGGCCAGGCAATAGCCAGTTTCGAAAAATCAATGTCGTATAAAACTACTCACGATGAAGCACAGTTGAAACTGAGTGAGATTTATTTTGCCAAAAAACAATTTGATAAGGTTGGTGGGTTATTAACCAACCTGGATTCTTCCTTGAAAAAGTTTGATACTGCCGCTTTAACCGATATGTATTACAAAAAAGCTATGAGTGAGCTGGCAGGCGGCAAACCCGCTGAAGCTAAAGCTGACTTTGCAAAATGTATCGGTTATAGTGGCAATAATAAAAAGGCTTATCATGGACTTGGTGATGCCGCCATGCAGACCAAAGAATATCCGGCTGCTGAGGAAGCCTATACCCATTGTCTGGAATTGTATAAAAATGATAAAGACAGTTTATATAAGGTATATTTATACAGGGCTCAGGCTAAGAGTAAACAGAACAACTTTGCAGAAGCTGTAGAAGATATTGAAACTGCCAACAAACTAAAACCAGGCAATATCAATATAACCAAATCGTTGATAGAAACCAATATAGCAGCAGGTTTTTACGACAAAGCAGTTGTATTAATCAATACATTTCAGAAGTCACTTAAAACAACAGATTTAAACCATCTGGCCACCTGTTATTATTATAAAGCACAGTGCAATATAGGATCGGGGAATACCGATAATGCATTGAACGATCTTGCAAAAGCAATGTCGTATAACCGTAATTATCCCGAAGCACAGAAGCTGTTAAATGATTTAAACGGAAATCCAAATGCAGTTCCATCTGCTAACAATCCTGCTACTGCAACAAATAATACAAATACTTCTACCAGGAAAGATAATATAACGTCTGTTCCAACACCTCCGGTTGTGGCAGCACCAGAATCTAAAGTAGTAGCTGCTGCACCAACTGCAAAAGTGAAGAAGACAGATAAGAAATCGAAGAAGCCTGTAAAGGGTCATGAAGTAGCTGCTGAACCAGAGCCTGCACCTGTTGTAGTAACCCCTAAAACGGATTCTGTAGTTACTGAGCCGAAGACAGAGCCAGTAGTTGAAACTCCTCCAGCACCAAAGGTGGAACCTGTAGTGGTAGAACCTAAGAAAGATACTGTGGTTCCTGCACCAACTTCTGTTGTGGAACCTGTAAAGAAGGATACTGTTGTTCTAACTCCTCCTCCAGCACCAAAGATTGAACCGGTAGTGGTGGAACCTAAAAAGGATACTGTGGTTCCTGCACCTACACCTGTTGTAGAACCAGTAAAGAAGGATACAGTTATAGTAACATCTCCACCAGCACAAAAGGTTGAATCAGTAGTGGTGGAACCTAAAAAAGATACTGTGGTTCCTGCACCGGCAGCTGTTATCGAACCAGTGAAGAAAGATACAGTTGTTGTAACTCCTCCAATTCCGCCAGCACCAAAGGTTGAACCAGTGGTAGAACCGAAAAAAGATACTGTGGTTCCTGCACCGGCAGCTGTTGTGGAACCAGTAAAGAAGGATACAGTTATAGTAACACCACCTCCTCCACCAGCACCAAAGATTGAACCGGTAGTGGTGGAACCTAAAAAGGATACTGTGGTTCCTACTCCTGCTCCTGTTGTGGAACCTGTAAAGAAAGATACAGTTGTTGTAACTCCTCCAATTCCATCAGCACCAAAGGTTGAACCAGTAGTGGCAGAACCTAAGAAAGATACTGTGGTTCCTGCACCGGCAGCTGTTATCGAACCAGTGAAGAAAGATACAGTTGTTGTAACTCCTCCACCAGCACCAAAGATTGAACCGGTAGTGATAGAACCTAAAAAGGAAACTGTTGTTCCTGCACCTACACCTGTTGTGGAACCTGTTAAGAAGGATACGGTTGTAGCTCCTAAAGTAGAACCTAAGAAAGATAGTGCAGTTGCTCCTCCTGTTCCTGTTACTCCAAAAGTTGATTCAGTAAAAATAGAGGTTAATAAAGACAGTACTCTTCCTAAAGAAATAAAGAAAGAGAATGATCACTTACGAAGTGATGATAGAAATAATGGAGAGGGAGATAATAAAAATGGTAGTTTACCATTAAAAGAAGAGGCTAACAAAGAGTATTATAAAGAAAGATAAATATGAAGTATTTATTGGTCATTCTTTCATTTACGTTATGTATTTCTGCTTTAGCTCAACATAAAGATGAGCTAGCCATCAGAACAATCCTTTCCAGTCAGGAGAAGGCCTGGAACGAAGGAAGTCTTGATAAGTTTATGGTTGGATACTGGAATAATGACAGCCTGTTGTTCATTGGGAAGAACGGGCCACATTATGGCTACAACAATACTCTGGAGAACTATAAAAAGAGCTATACCGACACCAGTATCATGGGGCATTTTACCAGTACCGTTCTTACCATGAAAAGGCTTTCTAAGGAATATTATTTTGTAACCGGCAAATGGTTTCTGAAAAGAACCATGGGAGATCTTTCGGGTTATTATACTTTATTGTTCAGGAAGATAAACGGCGAATGGGTAGTGGTTGCAGACCACAGCAGTTAATGAACATCGATGTATCTGTATTGATTTTCACCAGCTATCGCTCATACCTTTATTTATTTTATTGATGTTATTTAACCAGTAATCCTGCTGTTTTTTATATTTCTATAATTATCCTTCGTCTGGTTGGTGACAGTTCCTTAGCTTTACGGCCGCTTAAATATAACTGTATGAATAAAGTATATTATTATCTGATTGTATGTCTTTTGATGGTTTCCATTTCCAATGCTCAACCAAAGACCAACGCTTCTGTAAAAACAATTGCCCATCCAAACGGCACGTACGATCTGATTCTCAATGATGGCGTAATCAATGTAGTGGCTTATGGTGAAAATATATTTAAACTTACTTATCAGCCTAAGAATTATACTACCAACGAAAACATTACTGATGCAGTAGTTTTAAAGGAAGTAAAAAGTATAGGTATCCATTCCGTTTTAAAGGTAAATGGCGATACCATCCGTATTGGTAATGCAAGCATAATATCCACTTTTCAATCCAATGAATACAGGGGTTTCCGGTTTTTATTAAATAAAGATGAAAGGTTATATGGTGGTGGTGAAAGAGCCCTGCCTTTGAACCGCAGAGGATACAGATTAAACCTGTACAACAATCCCTGGTATGGTTATGGCGAAGGTGCCGACAACCTTAATTTCTCTGTTCCTTTCTTTACTTCTTCCAATGGATATGCTTTGTTCTTCGATAATGCTTCCAAAGGTTATGCCGATCTGGGCAAAACAAATCCCGATGTGCTGGAAGCAGGCTTCATGAGTGGAGAACTGAATGTATTTATCATTACCGGAAGAGACAATAAGGAAATACTGACCTCTTATCAAAGATTAACCGGTCGTCAACCTTTGCCTCCACGCTGGGCATTGGGTAATCTGATGAGCAGATTTGGTTATACAAGCGAAGCGCAGGCAAAAGAGATTGCCGGTAAAATGAAGGCCGCCGATATTCCGGTGGAGGCCATCATCTTCGATCTGTTCTGGTTTGGCGATAGTATAAAAGGAACTATGGGTAACCTGGATTGGGTAAACAAAACCAAATGGCCTAACCCCAATAAGATGGTGGCTGACTTTAAGAAGGATGGCATCAATACTGTATTGATTACCGAACCTTTTATGCTGAAGAATACCAAGGCTTATAATGCATCTGAACCATACCTGGCAAAGGATAGTAACAATAATCCATTCATGATTACTGACTTCTATTTTGGAGTGGGTGGACTAATAGATATCTTCCGGAAAGATGCGGGCAACTGGATATGGGATTATCATTACAAAAAACAGATTGACAATGGAATAGCAGGATGGTGGACCGATCTGGGTGAGCCTGAAAAGCATCCTTCAACCATGCTGCACAATGCAAAAGACTTAGGTGTCAGCAGGATGCTGAAAGCCGATGAGGTACATAATATTTATGGCCATTACTGGAACAAGAATCTGTTTGAACATTATGCCAAAGAATATCCCGACACAAGGTTGTTCCACCTGAATCGTTCAGGCTTTGCAGGCAGTCAGCGTTATAGTATTTTCCCATGGACAGGAGATGTCAGCAGAAGCTGGGGAGGACTCAGAGCGCAGTTAACCAATCTGTTAGGTATGAGTATGAGTGGTATTCCTTATGCCCATAGCGATGCCGGTGGTTTTGCAGGAGGAGAAGGCGATAATGAACTCTATATCCGCTGGTTGCAGTTTGCAGCCTATACGCCTATCTTCCGACCTCATGGAACTGCTTTATATGAAATAGAAAAAGGAGCTTTTAGTTTTCCAAGTGAGGCTGCTTTGATTGATACACCTTACAGGGCTATAGCCAAAAGTATTATTGAAGACCGTTATGCTATGATGCCCTATAATTATACCTTAGCCTATAGACAGGCTAAATATGGCGAGCCATTAATGAGACCTTTATATTATGAATTTCCTAAAGATACCACTGCCTGCAAAATAGAAGATGAATATATGTGGGGTAGCGATATATTGGTTGCACCTGTTACAGAGAAGGGAGCAAAGAGTAGGAAGGTTTATTTGCCTAAGGGAAATGATTGGTATGATGGCAATAATTATTCTAAACAATATGAAGGAGGTACTTTAATTAGTTATGAAGTATCTGATTTAAATAAAGGAATTCCTCAATTTCATAAAGATGGAAGTATTTTCTATTCAATGTTTCAAAGTGTAAATAATAAAGTTTTTACTTGTTCTTATTTCTCTTCTAAAAAACCATCAAAAGGTGTATTATACTTAGATAATGGCATTTCAAAAAAATCATTAACTAACAATCAATTTTCATTAATAACAATTCTTTCCTCAGGCTTAATAAATAACAATCTTACTTTTAATATAGATATAAATAAGAAAGAATTTATTGATAATTCATACTTCATTACACCTTTTGCATTTAATATATATATTCCCAAAAAACCAACTGCAGTATTTGTAAATGGTATAAAAAGGGAAATTATCATTTCAAAAGATATACCTGAAATAAAAAATGAAATGAGTGTTTATTATATGGATAGGGAACTTAAAGGAATTCTTATTTATTTTAATGGTCTTCCAAAAGAGTCTCTTAACATTGAAATTAAGTTCTAACCAAAAATTCATTTTGCCCATCTATCTATCTTAGTTTATTTTTGCAGTCTCATGTTGATATTTAAACAATTTACTTTCGATTCAGCGCACTTCCTTCCGAATGTTCCGGATGGACATAAGTGCAAGAATATTCATGGCCATACCTATCATTTAACTGTATATCTGGAAGACAAGCTGGATGAACATCTTGGCTGGGTAAGCGACTTTGCCGAAGTAAAGAAAATCATCAAGCCTATCATTGAAATGGTGGACCATAAACTGATTAATGAAGTGGAAGGACTGGAGAACCCAACCTGCGAAATGCTGGCAGTTTGGTTGTGGGATAAGATAAAACCAATGGTACCACAACTGGCTAAAATACAACTGAACGAAACGCCTACTTCGGGGGCAATCTACGAGGGGAAGTAGGAGACAGGATATAATTACCTGTACAATTCAGGTGCTAAGGTTATCAAGCTTCATGCTATTATTTTATACTTTTTAAATGAGTTGACTTGGGATTTTCAAAAATTATATTGGATTCCTGGTGTTAATGGAGGTATTTTTATTGGATTAGTTAGGAGAAATTGTAGACTTGCAAGGAAAGTTGCTGGACTTGCAAGGAATGTTACTAGACATGCAAGGAAAGTTACTGGACTTGCAAGTAAAGTAGCTGGACTTGCAAGTAATGCAATAAACATAACTAAAATCACTGATGTAGATACTTGCATTGAAGCATTACTTGCAATTCTTTTTATTTTACATGCAAGTAATGCTACTTTACTTGCAAGTCCAGCAACTTTCCTTGCAAGTCTAAATATTTTCCTTATAATGAATTGATTTTTCAGGTATAAAACCTTAGAAAGTGTATATAAATCTTTTGGGAAATATATTTTTCATTTTCCACAAAGTCCTCTGAACAATCATAATCTTTAAAATTTCTTGTGTGGAACTCGTTATTTAGTTCATTCAATTGTAACCTGTATCTGTGTTCCGTTATGAGAAGTATTTTTAATATATGTAACCAGCACAAACTTTCAGATCGCTAATTATAGAATTTTAGAATAGTTTGTAATTTTAAAGAATATAAGTTCTATCAAAAACTTATATTTGTAACTCAAATAAATTTTATGCAAACATTACTAATAGAAATAGAATCATCTGCAAAAGCAAAAGAATTAACTTCAATGCTTACCTCCATGAACTTCGTAAAAAAAGTATCTACCATCAACAAGCATACCCAATTAATTGAAGCGTTGAAGGAACACGAAATATTAAAAGCAGCAATAGTTAAAAATAAAAACAAAGCAATTGCTAAATACTTGTAATGAAAGTTAATCAAAGAGATATTGTAGTAGTAAATTTTGAATTACCTAATGGTAGTTTTAAAACACATCCTGCATTAATTGTTTCAAATCAAAATGTGTTAGATACCGAGGATATTTTTTATGCTGTTATGATTTCAACAAAAGATTATAATGATGAATTTACTTTTGAACTCAAAAATACAATGCTAACTAAACCACTTTCTAAAATATCTTTTGTAAAATGTCAACTAATACAATCTTATTCTATCACCGAAGTAATTTCAAAAATATCGACAGTAAAACCACTATACTTCGAGAAAATAAGACAGACAATTTTTAATACAGTTTTTTGATCCCGTAATACTTTGCAGCTTCTATCTGCTTTATTTTTCCTTTTTTAGTCTTAGTTTTTCAATATTTCTTGTCAATCACTTACCGATAAATAAGGGGCTATCTTTTTATACACTTCTTCTTTCAGGAAACTGATCTTCCTGATGTCTTCCACCTTCTTATAATTGCCATGTTGCTCTCTATAAATAAAGATGGCTTTGGCAATACTTCTGCTGATGTAGGGATGTAGCGATAAATCATCTTCGGTGGCCGTATTGATATTAATCTTCTTCAGTATTATATCGCTTATCATCAGGTATTTTCTGATGGCTGTATATATAGTATCGTCCATGCCCGGTACTTCTTTCAGTTGTTCCATAGTCAGAAAGCCTCCAAGCTTTTCTCTGTAGGCTGCCACCTTATATGGTAAAGGATATTTCATACCGGGAATATTGGACATATCTTCAGCCACAGCTGTATTGATATCAATACTTGCTAAGCCCGGCACAATATCTTTCTTCTTCAGCCATTCTGGCTTTGGATAAGTTTTCTTTTCCTTTTCCCTGATAGTGATAAATGGAATCAATCTGTCGGCATCCTCTTTTTTAATACCCCATATCTTTCTGATATCGCCTGTATCTTTAAACCATCCACCCTTATTGCGGTAATGTAAAATAGTATGGATAGTTTTTTCGGGTATGCCTAACCTTTCCCATTCCAATGAATCAATTGTATTGGGATCGAAGGCAAACATTTCAATTGCCCTTTTACTGCTCTTGTCCTTATCATCATCTTCTGAAGAGGAATCATTTGTAAACAATTCATTAATCTGTTTATCAACCGCAGTATCTGTTTTTATATCCACTTTACCGGAGTGATAAAGGATTGGAATAGTATAGAGTATTACAATCAATATCAGCATTATGATGACGCCTCTTGTTTCCTTTCTTGAAAAGCTGAAGTAGTCTGTCAATATTTTTTTCATAACTATTACTTCTACCTGAAAAGTAAAGTTATGGATAATAAACTCTCCGTATTATATTATTATTGTATTATCGTGAATAGTGAAAATACATCGTGAGTCTTGAGTATATAAAGGTTCATTCATTTACACACTTTTAAAAGTGTGTAGTTTTAAAATGCAGCTATAGATTTATTTCCAGACCATCGAAAGCAAGATGTATATGTGGGGGCAATTCAGATTCTACATCCTTGTGCAACCCTAACTGATGGCTGATATGCGTGAAGTAAACTTCCGGCACTTTCAGTTCTTCTGCCAGGGCAATGGCTTCTGATAATGTAAAGTGAGAAATATGGGGTTCCCTTCTCAGCGCATTTAACACCAGTACTTTTGAACCAATGATTTTTTTCTTCTGATCCTCGTCTATTTTATTGGCATCGGTTATATAGGTGAAGTCATTGAAACGGAATCCATATACTTCCATCTTATGATGCCATACCAGGATGGGTTCCATCAGGGTATCTCCAATTGCAAACGGAGTTTCATCTATTGTATGAAGAATCAGTTCCGGTACTCCGGGATATTTATTCTCGCCAAAAGCATAATAAAAATCCTTTTTCAGAGCTTCATTTGTCCTTGCACTCGCATACACATTCATGGGCTTCTTCATCAGATAATTGAAAGCCCTTACATCATCCAGTCCGGCTATATGATCTTTATGTGCATGGGTAAATACAACGGCATTAAGAGTCTTTGTTTTTGTCCTGAGCATCTGATACCTGAAATCGGGGGTGGTATCTATTACAAAAGTAAAACCGGGAGTATTTACCAGTATGCTACTTCTTAATCTGTTGTCTTTAGGATCACCGGATGTACAGACAGCACAATCACAACCAATCATTGGAACACCACTACTGGTTCCTGTTCCAAGAAAAGTAATTTTTATGCTATCTTCTTTCAATGTATCGGTAAGGTTTATTAATTAATACAGTGGTTATTTAATCAACACTGATTTGTTGTTTTCAGCAACAACTTCATCATATAGTTTCTGACTTTCATGTGTCAGTAAATCGTAGTTGATATCCAGTTGGGGTATGATCTCTATCAAGGTATTGATACGACCATCCATCTGAATAAACTTGTTTAAAACCACTACTCTTTTCTCTTCCAGCAAACACCATCCGCTCTGAAAAGTTCCCCTTTCATAACGAACCACGTAGTTGGCCTGACCGAGTATATCTTCCAACTTTTTTAATGTAGTCTGATTGTATTTCATATCAATACTTTTATAAATAACTTTCCAAAGATATTGAAGCATCTTATTTTATGGACTATACATTATCCACAAATCGCTTTTAAATATTCCTTGGTTCCATTTTAATCACCGGAACTATAATCTCTTCCAGGCTTACCCCACCATGCTGAAAGGTGTTTTTGTAATAATTTACAAAATGATTATAGTTGTTGGGATAACATAAAAATCTATCTTCCTTTGCAAAGATAAACGAGGAATTAATGCTTGGTGTAGGTAAACCTGCCTCCTTAGGATCTTTAAAAGCCAGTACATCTTTTGGATCATAATCCAGGTTTCTGCCATGTTTATAGCGCAGATTAGCTGTAGTTTGCCTGTCGCCTATTACTTTACAAGGTGTTTTCACCCTCATTGTTCCATGATCTGTAGCCAGTACCAGCCTGATTTTCTTATCCGATATCTTTTTCAAGGCCTGATTCAGCGCACTATGCTCAAACCAGCTGCGGGTAACACTTCTATAGCTTGCTTCATCGCCTGCCAGCTCTTTCAGCACCTCCATTTCAGTTCTTGCATGGCTCAGCATATCTACAAAATTGTACACTATCACATTCAGGTCGTTGGTCAGCAGGTTATGAATATTATTCACCATGCTCTGACCATCATTATAATTGGTAATTTTCTGATAACTGACTTTAGTATCCTCTCTTCTTAATCTTTTCAACTGATCTCTTAAAAAATCTTCTTCATACAGGTTCTTTCCACCCTCTTCTTCATCGTTCTTCCATTTATTGGGGAACTTCTTTTCAATATCAATGGGAAGCATACCGGCAAAGATTGCATTCCGGGCATATTGTGTAGCAGTAGGTAAAATAGAATAGAAGGTTTCTTCCTCAGTTATCCTGAAATGCTCTGCAAAAACAGGTTCTATTGCCTTCCATTGATCGTATCGCAGATTATCTATCAGAATAAAGAAAGTAGATATCCCCTTTTCTATATGGGGCAGTACTTTCAGTTGCATCAGATTATGACTCATGATGGGTGCATCAGTCGTCTTTGGGTTTATCCATTTGGAATAATTCTTACTGACAAATTTAAAGAACTCCGAATTGGCTTCACTCTTTTGGGAAGATAGTATTTCCTGCATTTCGGGACTGTTGCTTTTCTCCATTTCCAGTTCCCAGTAAATCAGTTTCTTATATATATCCATCCATTCGCTGTAGGTAGGATTATTATTCAAAGCCATAAACAACTGACTGAACTGCTGCTGATACGAAGTAGTGGTTTTTTCTGCCACCAGTCTTTTATTGTCCAGTATTTTCTTGATGCTTAATAATATCTGATTTGGATTAACAGGCTTCAGCAGATAATCGCTTATCTGACTGCCAATAGCCTCATCCATCAAAGTTTCGGTTTCATTTTTGGTAATTAAAACCACCGGTATCGATCGGTTTACTTCCTTTATTTTAGCTAATGTTTCCAGTCCTGATATTCCCGGCATCGATTCGTCCAGCAATACCACGTCTACTATATTATCTTTTACATATTCTACTGCATCATACCCATTGGTAAAGGTTGTCAGCTCGTATCCCTTCTGTTTCAAAAAGATCTGTAAAGAATGAAGACTCTCTATTTCATCATCTACCCACATTATTCTTGCTGCCGTCATAGTATTAATTTAGAAAATGAAAGTAGGCATTGCCAATGATTCAGCTTTGTTAAATTATGAGTATGGCAGTATAAAATATTGCAAGGCAATAAAACTGATTACACATATAGATTAATCTATCTTAAAGCTGAATAATAATATATGTACAATTTATCAATCCTTTATCATCTTACACATAAAAAAGCAGGTTACTGATTTTATTATCAGTAACCTGCCAATTAATTATGATGTACCTGAAACCTTCAACCGGAAACCTGTAACTTGTATTTTTTAATCCACTTTCGAAACTTTCAATACATTGGTTGGTAAATGTAAATGAACAGGTGTACTTCCGGTGCTCACTACTACATCTCCTGTTTCAATATATCCTTTATCTTTCAGGAAGCTGATCTGCGATGCAATAATATCATCCAGACTGCTCTCGTCATTAAAGTAAAATACCTTTACTCCCCAGCTTAAACTAAGCTGTGTAACCAGTTGTTTTTCTTTGGTAAAAATAAACAATGGTGATTTAGGACGGTAGCTGCTCAATACAAATGCAGTATAACCGCTTGCAGTAGTTCCTACCAGTGCATTGGCATTAGTATCCTGTGCCATCTTACAGGCATTATAACAAACGGCATCACTTAAGAAGGAAGGAGAATGAGTCTGTGGTTTCAGATCTTCTTCTCTGTTATATCGGTATTCTGTATTTTCTACCTGCTCAATTATCCTACACATAGTCTGTACCACTAAAGCAGGATGATTACCGGCAGCAGTTTCACCACTCAACATTACCGCATCGGCACCTTCCAGTACAGCATTTGCAACGTCGGTAATTTCACTACGGTTAGGTTTTACCCTGTCTATCATACTTTCCATCATCTGTGTGGCCACTATTACAGGCTTTCCACGGTGAAGGCATTTACGGATAAGCTCTCTTTGTATTAACGGAACTTTCTCTATCGGAAGTTCTACTCCCAGATCACCTCGGGCAACCATGATAGCATCGCTCTCTATAATGATATCCCTGATACAAAGCAATGCTTCCGGTTTTTCTATCTTAGCTATAATCTTGGTCTTGCTTTTCTTCTCCTGAAGTTTATTTCTCAGGATAATAATGTCTTTTACGTGGCGAACAAAACTAAGGGCAACCCAATCCAGTTTCTGTTCTATAATAAATTCAAGATCTATTAAATCCTTATCGGTCAATCCCGGTAATGAGATTTTAGTATCAGGCAGGTTAATCCCTTTCTTGGAAGATAGAACGCCCCCTAAAGTAACTTCTACTTTTACTTCTTTATCTTTGGTTATACCTACTACTTTTACTTCTATCTTTCCATCATCAATCATGATAAGATTACCTATTCTTACATCTTCCGACAGGTTTGGATAGCTTACAAAAATCTTTTCTAAGGTACCAACACATTTTTCGTTGGTAAAAGTCAGAATATCACCGGCTTTTACATCCAGATGGTTATTTTCTATCTCTCCTACTCTAAGTTTTGGTCCCTGTAAATCACCTAATATGGATATAGTTAATCCAAGACTTTCATTAATTTTCCTGATATGTTCTATTACCTGTGCTTTATCTTCATGAGTACCATGAGAAAAATTAAGTCTGAACACATTTACACCAGCTAATGCCAGTTCTCTTAACCCTTCATAACTATCGCAGGCAGGCCCTACGGTAGCAACTATTTTTGTTTTGTTCTGAGGCATTGTACTACTATTCTTCATTGCTTTATTGTTATTATTTGATCCAAATTTACTAATCATACCAACAATCGTTTTATATTATTTACTTTATTATAGGCCGCTAAAATAACTAACAACTGTTAATAAATTAAATAATATTGCGATTGCCCTAATTTCAGGAAGCTAAAATCTTTACAATCTTCATCCATTCCTGACCAATAGTATGTTTTTCTTTTACTACTTTATCCAATGGGGTATAATGTATTTTTCCTTTCACCACTCCCACCATTACATTATGTCTTCCGCAAAGCAGACTCTCTACTGCGTAATAACCCATGTGACTGGCTACTACTCTGTCTTCGCAGGTAGGAGATCCTCCCCTTTGTATATGTCCTAATATACATACACGGGTATCGGCTTCCGGAATACGGGCTTTTATTATTTTACCTATGGCATTCGCATCGCCATATTCGCCCCCTTCCGCTACTACTATCAGATTTACCAGCTTACTTCTTTTTTCTTTTTCATCCAGACTGGCTATCATATCATCTATATCGGTTCTTGTTTCCGGTATAATTATATTTTCAGCTCCTGTTGCAATACCGCTATGCAATGCTATATAGCCTGCATCCCTTCCCATCACTTCCACTACAAATATCCGGTCGTGGGCATCCATAGTATCCCTGATTTTATCTATAGCTTCCACAGCTGTGTTCACCGCAGTATCAAAACCAATGGTTACATCCGTACCGGCAATATCTCTGTCAATAGTCCCCGGGATTCCTATACAGGGAATATCGTGTTCATTGCTCAGTCTTTGTGCTCCGTTGAAACTTCCGTCCCCTCCAATTACTACCAATCCGTTGATACCGTGACTCTTTAAATTATTAAAGGCTTTTGTTCTGCCTTCCGGAGTACGGAATTCATCGCTTCTGGCTGTTTTCAGTATGGTTCCTCCTCTTTGTATAATATTGGCCACCGATCTGGAGTCCATTCTGAATATATCATTATCTATCATACCGCTGTAGCCTCTCATTACGCCATAAACTTCCAGCCCATGATAAATCCCTGTTCTTACTACCGCTCTTATTGCTGCATTCATACCCGGGGAATCCCCTCCTGAAGTTAAAACACCAATTTTAGTTACCTTTTGTTTCATTTTAAATTCCTTTATATTAATCTATTACATCCATTATGTTTCCAGATCATTACATCTTTACACAATATCGCTATTGTGTACTTTATACATATTTGGCAGCAAAGGTATGGGTTTCAAAGTAAAGGAGATTTTTAGGAATATTGCATCAATTAATTAATAACTTAACACATGATTGTTATCATAACCGGGGCCAATGGCTTTCTGGGACAGCATTTGAGCTATTTTTTGCTGAACAAGGGAATTATTACAATTGCTACCGGTAAAGGACCTTCAAGGTTAAATAATCATGATTTTAACAAAATAGAATACTACTCTTTAAATAACATTTTCGCCCATGATGTCGATCAACTGATAAACAAAATCAGGCCCGACTGGATCATTCACAATGCTGCAATGAGTAAACCGAATGACTGCCATTTCAATCGTGAAGAGTGTATTTTACAGAATGTAACTGCTACCCGCAACATTGTAAATGCAGCCCTGAAAACAAATGCAAAGCTTTTATATATGTCTACCGACTTTGTTTTTGGCGAAAATGGTCCCCATAATGAAGAGGATATTCCCGCTCCACTCAATTTTTATGGCGAAAGCAAACTGATGGCGGAAGAAATAATCAAAAATAGTAACCTGGATTGGATCATTATCCGTCCGGTATTGATTTATGGAAAGCAGTTGACTGGCACTTCTAATTCATTTCTGCATTGGGTAAAGAATAGTCTGGAAAACAATACCCCCATCAAGGTGGTGAACGATCAGTTTCGCACACCTACTGCCGTTTCGGATATCTGTAAGGGTATTTATCAGGCTATCATGAGGGATGCAAGGGGAATATTTCATCTGGCGGGCAACGAAATACTGACTCCCTATCAGATGGCCACCATGCTGGCAAAACATTTTCAGCTGGATGAATCCTTAATTACACCCGTAACATCCGATACTTTCCCTGAACCGGTAATAAGGGCTAAACTTTCGGGACTAAAAAACGATAAAGCAAAAAGATTACTCGGTTTCCATCCTTTATCTTTTGAAGAAGGACTGGCACTAATGTGATGATCTGATGATGCGAAATATTCGAAAATGGGAAAGCTTTCTTTTTAAAAATGAGTTTGAAAAAGGTTGGCAGTATATTTGTTTGTATTAAATGCCATTATAGCATTCAACAAACAGATTAATTAATGGTTTATTCCTTTCTGATCATATTTTCTACTTTCTTTCATCTTACAGAGGTTAAAAAGCCTGTGGAGATGATAACTCTGGAACAATTGCAGGCTAAAGTGATACGCACCGACAACGATACACTCTACGTTGTCAATTTCTGGGCTACCTGGTGCAAACCCTGTGTAGCAGAATTACCTTATTTTGAAGAGTCTAACAAACATTTTGCAGGAAAGAAGGTAAAAATACTATTGGTAAGTCTCGACTTCTTATCGGAGAAAGACAAGCTCTCAAAGTTTGTTCAAAACAATCATCTGCAAAACAAAGTGTATCATCTGAATGCCGGCGATGCCAATATATGGATTGATAAAATAGACAAAACCTGGGGTGGCGATATACCGGCAACCGTATTCTATCAGCAGGGCAATAAGTTACTCTTTCACGAAGGAGATTTTTCTGCTCAGAAAGAACTCGACACTTTGATTCAAACAAATATTAAATAAACAAAATACACAAACATGAAAAAGTTATTAGTGATCGCATTGTCTTTTATTGTTCTTGCATCGTTTTCCCATATCAATGGATACAAGCCCGGTGACAAAGCCATAGATTTCAGTCTGAAAAATGTAAACGGAAAGACCGTATCGCTGGCCGATTACAAAAACGCCAAAGGCTTTATAGTGGTATTTACTACCAATCATTGTCCCTTCGCCATCAAGTATCAGGAAAGGATTAATGATCTGAATAAAAAATATGAGAAGGCAGGGTATCCGGTCATTGCTATCAATCCAAACGACTCAATTGTTATTCCCGAAGATTCTTATTCCAATATGATTGTACGTGCAAAGGAACAACATTTCAGTTTTCCCTACCTGCTCGACAATACGCAGGATATAGCCAAGGCTTATGGTGCTACCAAAACGCCGCATATATTTATTCTACAGAAAACGAATGATGGTTTAACAGTAAAATATACAGGAGCCATAGACGACAATACCGAAGATGCCAAAGCAGTAACAAAGAAAAATGCAGAACTGGCAGTAGATGCATTACTGGCAGGTAAAGAAGTAGCCATTACTTCTACCAAGGCCATTGGTTGTGGTATCAAGTGGAGATAAAATAAGAATAAGCTCAATACTTCCATACCAATAGTACGCACCTGTATGCAGGAGTTCTATTGGTATTTTTTTGTCATTACTTTTTCTTTGGGCGCGTGCTTCGCGGCATCTGCCCCATTTTATTCCTTGTCCTGTCTGTAAATGGTTGTCCAGATCCGCCGCACACAACCAACTCACCACCATAAATGACTTATCCACTATCGTTTACAATAGGTTATAGGTCATTTCCTTCAAACTTATGGGCATTTCTTTCAAATTCATGGGCGCTTCTCATTCCCTCACAACCTTTTATTTCAAACTTTTGGGCATTTCTGTTTAACTAAGCACCTTTTCTGTCAAAATAAGTGTTTGTTAAGTGCATAATACCCCAACTCAGAGTTGGGTA